>OGCN01000295.1_pt1 | contig 87328 bp, 55 predicted proteins | sample 1570181 | NCBI WGS metagenome assembly OGCN01 (sample SAMEA4370584, study PRJEB24528) | human gut metagenome | reverse complement strand
TGGCAAAAACTCCGCTAGAGGAATGGATTTATTATCTGAACACAGGAGAAATACCCGAAGGAGCAAATGCCCCTGGACTGGACGTGGTTAGAGAAAAACTCAAAATAGATAATATGACTAAAGTAGAGAAAGAAGCATACTACAGACATCTTGACAATATCGTGATTCTGAGAGACAATATAAATACCGAGAGAGCGGAAGGTAGAGCGGAAGGTAGAGCGGAAGGAAGGGCAGAAGGTAGAGCAGAGGGAATAGCGGAAGGTGAAAAACTAAAACAAATGGAAATAGCCCGTAATATGAAGAAAATTGGTATAGACTTAGGCACAATATCTACAGTCACCGGGCTATCAGAAGAAGAAATTACGAACTTGAATTAGCTACATATTGAACAACTAATATGGTAAAAAAACACTGATTCACAATATAATTAGAAAATTATTACTACCTTTGCAAAAATAAACTTAGTTCTAAATAGAAATAACAAATACATCCATTAGATTATAATATATAAAACGGACATTATGAACAGGCAAAAATCAAGTTCAACTTATTTCTGCCATATGATTTTTCACATATGAAGTTTTTATTAATTTTCATCGTACTGCCTATATTGGCAATAACAGCCATGATTCTTATAAAGAAAGTGGTTGAACGCATTATTAATCTCTACGCATTAAGTAAAAAAGAGAGTTATTATAATATTGAGAAACAAAGAAACGGAATAGTATATAACAAAGAAAACAACAAATTAGAAGCAGACCAGTCAATCATATTACCTTTTGAATAATCAATATGGCTAACCTAAAAAATCTAATTAAACAGTATGATTGCTTTGCATGGCTTCCCACTGTAAGGGGAGCCTTATCTTTAGAACTACTCGAAAATCCGGAGAATATTTTAGGCGATGTGGATAAATACGTGGCAAGAATAAAGAGATACGTAGGAATGAACTCTGAACATTATATTGCTGCCACATCAATGCTAACAGTAAATGATTCAAAAGCCGGCTCCAAATACTCAAGAACTTTCAGATTCATTTTTACCGGTGACATAAATGTACGCACCGAATATGAAGAATTATTACAAAACCTTAATATCGAAGATGAAGAGATACACCAATATTTTATAAATGACGGTGTTCTATTGGGACAATTAATCATTATCAACGAAACAACAGAGAGACTTGAAAATAATGAAGTAAGAATATTGGAAGCAATGATAGAATTATCGAACGAATGCGAAGAATATAAAAAAATGTTTTATATTAATGCAGCTTCGATGGAAACATTGGAATCCTTCAGAAATAATATGGTAGAAAAATGGAAATCCATAAAAAACATAGTTCAGGAAATAAAAAACGTCACGACAGGAAAACCTATTTTCAGTTTTAACGTACTTCTTACGAGGGACGGAATAATGTTGCTAAAAGACACAACAAACAATCAATACAAAACACTTTACACTCAAGAAAACACCGCAACAGATTACACAAGAAACATTCCATTGCACAGATTGTTCAAAGTAGCAATGAATTATGTAAAATACTTGTTTCACACAAACTATCACCACAATGAAGAACATGATACCTTCCTGCCTGCATCGAACCTACATCCATACAGACAAGGAGAGGAAAACATGATGACAGGTATTTTCAGACATCAAATGAACGCATTCATGAACCCTATTGGGAAACTTAAAAGAAATAGATTTAAAGATTATCCAATTGATGCTAATGGAATAATGATATATGCAAGCGCATTTATCAACGTATTCAGAAACAACAATCTCATAAGCAAGGACACAGCTGACAAAACTGAAGAATTCCTTAAAACACAAAAGCAAGAAATTGAGCACATGCTAATCCACAAAAAAAGTTTAGTCAATTCTATAATTGCACAAAACAATATTATTTTCATAGGTTCTGGAATTTTAGCATTTATTGTGGCTATAATTACAATTCTAAATACTTTTACAGAATTTGAAAAAATAAAACTCGATAATATTGATTATAGATTATTGACATATTACGCAACACTATTTTGGTCTTTAGCTATTGTAGGATTTCTTATTTATATAATTCCACATAAAAGAATATTAAACAATCAATTCAAAAGTAAAACGCCAAAACACAATTTTCTATTTGCAAACAGTAATCTACGGAAAGCACAATTTGCGTGGCAATATAGTCTATATATCGAAATTTCAACCTTAATTGTGAAACTTAAGAAAAAAAGGTATAACATAATACAACTTTGCATTTCAGTAATTGGACTAATAATAGTTTTATCATTGGCTTATTTCATCATTAACTTTTTAATAAGTAACTAAACAAGGGCATTTACTGAATATCCGCAAGAAAACAGGTTGACAAGGTTTTCGCCCGAATGGAAAGCCTTGTCAACCTGAAAATGTATCCTCTCAACTATGAAGGAGTTTAACTTACAAAAACTTATAAATATATTCTATTTCAGAACTTCAACAGCCCTGCGCATACGTCTTACTGTTTCTTCTTTTCCAAGAACAGATGAAATATCGAACATATGAGGACCCTTACCCTCGCCTACCAATGTAAGACGGAAAGCGTTCATAATATTACCGGTGTGGTAGCCCATATCCTCAATCCACTTCATAACGACTTCCTCCTGATGAGTCAGAGAGAAATCATCCAAAGACTCAAGCAAGTCAGCAAGTTCAGTCATGCACTTGGCTGAATCTTCTTTCCAGCGTTTCTTTACCGTCTTTTCATCGTATTCTTCAGGAGCAACGAAGAAGAACTTACAAGTGTCCCAAAGTTCTTTTACGAAACTTACACGACCCTTCATCAGTCCGACTACTGTAACCACTGTTTCCATCGGAACATCAATGCCATGTTCCTTAATCACAGGCATGAAGAGTTCGGCAAGTTCCTTGTCGTCCTTCATTATTATATATTCATGGTTGAACCAACGAGCTTTTTCGTAGTCGAATTTAGCTCCGGCCTTGCTGCAACGGTGTAAATCGAAAAGTTTTACAAGCTCATCAAGCGACATGATTTCCTGATCGTTACCCGGGTTCCAGCCCAATAGAGCAAGGAAGTTGATAACAGCTTCAGGAAGATAACCTGATTCGCGATAACCTGAAGACACTTCACCTGTCTTAGGATCATGCCATTCCAGCGGGAATACAGGGAAACCAAGGCGGTCGCCGTCACGCTTGCTCAACTTACCGTTTCCGTCCGGTTTAAGAAGCAAAGGCAAATGAGCGAACTCAGGCATAGTGTCTGCCCAACCGAATGCCCTGTAAAGAAGTACGTGAAGAGGAGCTGAAGGCAACCATTCCTCACCGCGGATTACGTGAGTAACCTCCATCAAGTGGTCGTCAACGATATTTGCAAGATGGTATGTAGGAAGCTCGTCAGCCGACTTGTAAAGCACCTTATCGTCAAGGATAGACGAATTGATAACCACATCACCACGGATAATGTCATTTACATGTACATCCTCATTTGGTTCTATCTTGAAACGTACCACATACTGTTTCCCTTCAGCAATAAGTGCATCCACCTCTTCCTTACTCATTGACAATGAGTTGCGCATTGAAAGACGTGTAGAGGCATCGTACTGGAAGTTAGGTATTTCCTTTCTCTTGGCATCAAGTTCCTCAGGAGTATCGAAAGCAATATAGGCTTTACCGCTATCAAGCAAAACCTGAACATATTTCTTATATATATCACGACGTTCCGACTGGCGGTAAGGTCCGTAGTTTCCACCAAAACTTACGCCTTCATCGAATTTGATACCCAACCATTTGAACGATTCGATGATATACTCTTCCGCACCGGGAACGAAACGGTTTGAGTCAGTATCCTCTATACGGAAAATAAGGTCTCCGCCATGCTGACGGGCAAAGAGATAATTGTACAAGGCAGTACGCACACCGCCGATATGCAACGCACCTGTAGGGCTAGGCGCGAAACGAACTCTTACTTTTCTTTCTGACATATTGATTTTCAACTAAAAATGTTTTGCAAAAGTAATCTAAATTTCCCGTTTTTTGCTTATTTTGCAGCCAAAAATATACTTTGGTTATGAAAACTTCACTGAAAGACAATACTTTCTCATACAAAGAACTATTATTCAAATGTGCAATATTCATTGTCACCGTTTCCGTTATAGTCTATTTCATGCCTAAGGAAGGCAAATTCAACTATCAGTTCGAATTGAACAAACCGTGGAAATATGGTTTGCTACAGGCTTCATTCGATTTCCCGATATATAAAGGAGAAGAACAGGTAAAAGCAGAACAGGACAGTATCCTGAAGTTTTATACTCCTTATTATCAGCTGAATACTGAGATATCGCAAGAAATGATCTCTAAGCTGAAAAAAGACTATAACGATAAAGGGATGATAATAAAGGATTATGCCAACTATCGCAAGTACGTGGAAAACACGTTGAAAGAGATATATGAAACCGGAGTCATCTCGCCTACTGACCTTGAAGAGCTGAAAAATGAGGGAGCCTCAACAATACAGGCCATCAGTCATAACACTGCTGCACAAAGAAGTGTTGACGAACTTTATACCATAAAAGAGGCATATGAGAAGCTTATTAACTCCGATACCATACATTTCAACAGAATTCTATTGCAGCAATGTAATCTGAACGACTATATCACTCCAAACCTTATTTATGACTCGGAGAAATCCATGACAGCCAGACAGGAACTTCTGTCGAACATTTCATGGGCTACAGGATTCGTCATGAACGGACAGAAAATAATTGACCGTGGAGAGATTATAGACCAGAAGAAGTTCGACATTCTGAAATCCATGCAGAAAGAATGGAACAGCAGAAGCGAGACTGTAACGGAAAAACGACTCACGCTATTGGGACAAATTCTGTTTGTGTCTATAATGATAGCTTTGTTTATGGTATATCTTGAGATATTCCGTTGCGATTTCTATAAAGTAAGGGGTAAACTATATCTCCTGTTCAGTATCATCACTGTATTTCCGGTCATAGCATTCGTTATGGTGGAACATGCATTCTTAAGTGTATATATAGTACCGTTCGCTATGATACCTATGCTTATCAAGATTTTCCTCGACTCGCGCACGGCATTCATGGCGCATATAGTGACAATATTGCTTACATCAATTGCACTGAGAACACCGCATGAGTTCATTCTTTTGCAGGCCGTAGCCGGTATGGCGGCGATATACAGTCTGAGGGAACTGTCGCAACGCTCACAATTGCTTAACAGTGCACTGATAGTGACGCTGACATACTCACTGCTATATCTTGCCCTTGACCTTGTACACGTAAGCGAAATAGCACAGTTAAGCACATACGTATATATGAACTTCATAATAAACGGTCTGCTACTGTTATTCACCTATCCGCTGTTGTTCATACTGGAAAAGACCTTCGGATTTACATCGAATGTTACTCTTGTAGAACTTTCGAACATAAACACGAAGCTGATGAGGGAAATGTCAGAAACGGCCCCGGGTACATTCCAACATTCATTGCAACTTGCCAATCTGACTGCTGCTGCCGCCAACCGCATAGGTGCTAACAGCCAATTGGTGCGTACAGGAGCAATGTACCATGACATAGGCAAGATGTTGAATCCTGCATTTTTCACAGAAAACCAGTCTGGAGTCAATCCGCACGACCAGCTAAACTACAAACAGAGTGCACAGATTGTGATAAGCCATATCACAGACGGACTGAAACTTGCGGACAAGTATAACCTACCAAAGGTGATAAAGGAATTCATCAGCACTCACCACGGCAACGGGCTTACAAAATATTTCTATATTTCGTATCAGAACGAACATCCTGATGAAGAGGTTGACAAGACAGCTTTCCAATATCCAGGACCTAATCCTTTCACAAAGGAACAGGCTATACTTATGATGGCAGACTCGGTGGAAGCGGCTTCAAGAAGTTTGCCTGAATACACAGAAGAGAGTATTTCCGCCTTGGTAGATAAGATTATCGACTCGCAGGTACTGGAAGGCTACTTCAAGGAATGCCCTATCACATTCAAGGATATCGCTACTGTAAAGAGTGTGTTCAAAGAAAAGCTGAAAACAATGTATCACACCCGAATAAGTTATCCTGAACTAAAGAAATAGTTTGAGTCACACGTACGTGTGACGGTAGTAACACGAACGTGTAACAAGTGTGACACGAACGTGTAACGATCGTCACACGAACGTGTCACTGTATCTATTCTTGTACAATTTCTCCATTACGTATTGCCTCCATAACATTTGCAGGGGCACGCTGTGCAAGCAGTTCTTTCTTCATATAGTCCATATAAGGAGCTACATGCTTGAAGAACTGATAATATCCCTTACACAGGTAGTTCAGTCCCGGTTCTCCGGTTGCTGTCTTCGCAAAGCGGTTCTTAGGGCAGTCGCCATTGCATGCGAACAGGAACTCACACTCCTTACACTGTGTAGGCAATGATTTCTGTTTCATCAGCCCGAACTCCTGCTGTCTTTCGCTGTACATCATCTCCACCAGAGTCTTCTGATAGATATTACCCAACTTATATTCAGGGAATACATAATGGTCACACGAATAGACATCGCCGTTGAACTCCATCACTCCGGCATGTCCGCATGTCTTAGCCATAGAACATACGCCCGGTTGCTCCCCTACCCAGTTGGCAAGTGTGGAATCGAATATCTGAATGAAATACTGTCCTACATCGTTCTTCACCCATTCATCGAAAAGTTTGCAAAGGAAGTTTCCCCACTGCTCAGGTGTAACAGAAAAATCCGCCAGCTTATCTCCTTCCTGCATAGGAGATGCAAGATGGCGACCGTCACTATGCTTGAATATTCTCTCTACGATTGGTGCGAACTGGATATAATGGCAGCCTATTGACTTGAAGAAGTTATAGAACTCCACCGGATAATCGGCATTATAGTCGTTGACTACCGCCATGGCGTTCCACTCCACTCCGTGTTTGTTCAGAAGTTCTATACCTCTCATAACCTTTACGAACGAAGGAAGTCCCTGCCTGTTGCGGCGATATTCATCGTGAAACTCCTGCGGTCCGTCTATAGACACTCCCACAAGCCAGTTGTTTTCTTTGAAGAACCGGCACCACTCGTCAGTGAGCAATGTACCGTTAGTCTGAATGCAGTTGTCAATAGTTCTTCCGCCGGCATACTGTTTCTGAAGCTCCACCGCTTTCTTGTAGAAACTGAGAGGACGCATAAGTGTCTCTCCTCCGTGCCATGTGAAGAGCACCTGCGGCATAGTCTGCGAGCCGATATACTCTTTGATGAAACGCTCCAAAAGTTCGTCACTCATCACATGTTTTGAAGTGTCCTTATATAAATTCGATTTTTCAAGGTAATAGCAATAATCACAAGCCAGATTACATACCGCCCCGACAGGTTTTGTCATCACATACAGCGGCTTGGCAAAAGGTGCAAATGTTTGTTTCATGGTGTATCTATATGGTTTTTATCTTACTAATGATGCAAATAAACAATCATAAAAGATTATTTTTACAAGTCCTTCTTAATCTCTTCCAACAATCCCTGGCAGGCATCTTCCAGTATATCCAATACATTCTCGAAGCCTTGTGCCCCGCCATAATAAGGGTCAGGAACATAATCAACCACCTTGGTACGGCAATAGTCTGTCATACGGCCAATCTTCTTTTCCGATTCAATGTCCGGAGCCATATCACGAAGATTTGCTATATTGCGGTCGTCCATACCAAGAATGAGATCGAAATTATAGAAATCATCTGTACATACCGGACGTGACAGATGGGTAAGTCTATAACCCCTGCGTGCTGCGTGCATGCGCATACGCTCGTCGGGCAGCTCGCCACGATGATATGAACTTGTTCCGGCAGAATCAACTTCTACTTCCTTATCAAGTCCTTCTTTTCTCAAAAGAGTACGCATAACTTCGTCTGCAGTAGCAGAACGGCATATATTACCGAGGCATACAAAAAGTATTTTCATTTTCCTATATACTGTTTAAATCGTTCTACATCAGTGTTCATTATCAGTCCTTCAGGGAATTCCGTCTCTGCCAACAGTTGCATGGCATAGCCATACTCAGCTATATCGAAAGAAATATGTGCATCGCTTCCAAGGATGACCGGAACTTCGTATTTCTTGCACAATCGCAGAATTTCCAAGTTATTGCTTCTTGCCTCCGGCTTGTTACGGCATGGTTTCAATGAGCTATTGTTTATCTCCAGAAGTGTGTGATGTTCTTTCGATGCCAAAACCAGAGGTTCAAAATCAAGACTTGCGGTTCCGTCTCCCGGATGACTTATGATATTGATGTATGGATTTGAAATCACATTAACCATGCCATGAGTGTTCTGCTCCTTAGTTCCGTGGGTATAACATAGCGAGTGTATTCCCGCAATACGAATATCCAACATACGGAGATAAAACTCATCCATGTCTATATTACCGTCGAAATCGGTTATATTTATCTCCGCACCAAGAAGGAGTTCTATACCGTACATCTGTCTTGGTACGACATGCAGGTTTCGGAAATAAATAGGGTCACATGTTCCGGGAATACCGGATGAATGTTCTGTTATTCCCAATAGTTTCAATCCCTTTGCTGCCGCTGCCTGTGCCATTTCCTGCAATGTACTGAAGGCATGTCCGCTGGCTATGGTATGGGTATGTACGTCTAATTCTATATTCATATTCTTAGTTGTTTGTTAATATTAGGTAACGAGTTGACTAGATGACAAGTTGACGAGGTTTGCCGTCCGGATGGAGAACCTTTCTATTAACTTGTAACTGTTTTCTTGTAACTGACACCTTGTCAACTCTAATACGGATCTACATCATAATACACCATCAACGACTTGAAACGCTCATCTTCCATTATAGCCCTCTGCACCTGCTGGAGGTATGTACGTATCTTCGACATTGATGCCTGCTGTTCAACTTTTATTACTATCTTTTTGATAAACAGTGTCTGTATTCTTCCCACCGGAGGACGGTCAGGACCAAGGATTCTGTCACCTAGTCCGTTTCTCAGATAGGACGCCATACAGTCGGCAGCCTGTTCCAGGACATCTTCCTTACGATGCTTGAGATATACATATATCAATCTGTAGAACGGAGGATAACGGAACATACTTCGTTCGGCACACTGTTCATCATATAGCGCATTGTAATCATTGGTCACTACCTGATGTATGAGCGGGATGTCAGGCGATTTGGTCTGAAGTACCACCAGACCACGTTTGTTCTTACGGCCAGCTCTACCCGATACCTGAGCCATAAGCTGGAATGCTCTCTCGTACGAACGGAAATCGGGATAGTTGAGCATGGAATCGGCATTCAGAATACCTACTACACTCACTCTGTCGAAATCCAGCCCCTTGGAAACCATCTGCGTACCGATAAGTATATCCGTCTTTCCATCCTGAAAATCATTGATAATCCTCTCGTAAGCAGTACGAGTGCGGGTGGTATCCATATCCATACGTGCCACAGCAGCATCGGGGAATATCTGTTTTATATCGTCCTCTACCTTTTCTGTTCCGAAGCCGCGGTTCACAATTTCCACTCCTCCACAAGCCGGACATGACTTGGGTACACTGTATGTATATCCGCAATAATGACACGTCAGCTGATTGAGTCCTTTATGATAAGTAAGACTCACGTCACAGTTCTTGCATTTCGGCACCCATCCGCAAGTACGGCACTCTATCATAGGCGCAAAACCACGACGGTTCTGGAAAAGGATAATCTGTTCCTTATTCTCCAGTGCTTCTCTCATCTTCTGCAAAAGAAAAGGAGAAAAATGCCCTGACATACGTCTTTTACGCGCCAGTTCCTTTATATCAACGACCTCTATTTCCGGCAACTGTATCTGCTGGTATCTTTCCTTCATTTCTACCAGAGAATACTTTCCATGAGTAGCATTATAATATGACTCCATACTAGGTGTAGCAGTACCGAGAAGAGTTTTAGCACCATACAGTGACGCAAGCATTATTGCCGCACTACGGGCATGATAGCGTGGAGCCGGGTCCTGCTGTTTATACGATGTTTCATGTTCCTCATCTACTATCACCAGTCCGAGTCTGCGGAAAGGAAGAAAGACTGACGAGCGTACACCGAGTATCACATCATAGTCATTTTCAGTAAGCTGTTTCTGCCATATCTCCACACGTTCCGCATCGGGAAATTTTGAATGATATACTCCAAGACGTGAACCGAAGATTCTCTTCAACCGTTCGGTTATCTGCGTGGTGAGGGCAATCTCAGGAAGGAGATAAAGCACCTGCTTTCCTGCCTTGATTACTTCTTCTATAAGATGTATATACACCTCTGTCTTCCCGCTGGCTGTAACTCCATGAAGAAGACAGATATTTTTCTGATGGAATGAAGACATAATCGAACGGAAAGCATTTTGCTGTATTTCATTAAGCGGATTCAAAGGAACTGTCTCTGTCTTTCCGGTAGTAAGACGTCCTATCTCGTAGTTATAGGTTTCGAAAATATGTTTGTCAATAAGGCCGTTCAGAATTGATGATGATGCACCGGAAGCCTCCAGGAGTGTCTTCTTTGAGACTTCTGTCAGGAGTTTTCCTTCCTGCATCCATCCGGACAACTCTATATACTTCATAAGCAGAGCAAGTTGCTTGGGAGCACGGGCCAGAAGATCAAACTGTTTCTGAAGGACAGCCTCATCGCGCATGCTGTCCTGCAAGCGTACACGGATTTCTGTCTTCGGTTTATAGTTACGTTTCAGTTCTTCCTTCACTCGGATAGCATCTTTCTCCATCAGCGATTTTATTGCCGGCAGTATATTCCTGATATTTCCGGCACGCTCTATCTGTGTTATACACAGCTCTGTGTCAACACTAAGAATATCAAGTATGCGCTGTTCCTTAGATGAAAGAGGTTCATCCGCCACAAAATCTGGATTATATTCCACCACTGTTTCACTCTCAAGCTTCAAGCCTGAAGGAAGAGCGGCCTTATAGACATCGCCAAGCGTACACAGATAATATTCTGCCACCCATTTCCAGAAGGCCAACTGGCGGTCCAGCATTACAGGTGTTTTGTCAAGTACCTCGGAAATATCTTTTGTCTCGTAATTCTCAGGTGCAGAATAATGTATTTTCACTACGATGGCAGTATAATACTTCTTGACTCCGAAAGGAACTACTACACGACATCCTGTCTCTACCTGTTCCTCAAGCGACTCAGGTAAAGAGTATGTAAACGTATTTGCAATGGGAAGCGGCACTATGACATCGACGAACTTTTTCATACCGCAAAGGTACAAAAAAGGACATGCCGTTGTCTCTAAATATTCCCAAACTTTTATAGCTTTGCAAAAACTAAATCTATAAATAATGAAAAAATATAAGATAGGTATAATCGGTTGCGGACATATAGCCGAGAAGATGGCTGCCACCATCAATGAAATGCAGGAAACCGAAAGCTACGCCGTAGCATCAAGAAGTATTGAAAAGGCACAAGCTTTTGCCTCAAAATGGAATTTCGGCAAGGCTTACGGTAGTTATGAGGAGTTGGTTGCCGACAGTGGAATCGATCTGGTTTATATAGCTACACCGCACTCGCACCATTACGAACATGCACGCCTGTGTATTCTGAACGGCAAGCCTGTATTGTGTGAAAAATCATTTACCGCCAATGCACGTCAGGCAGAAGAACTTATACGTCTGGCAGAAGAAAAGAACGTATTCATAACTGAAGCCATTTGGACACGCTACATGCCATTGTCCGTGAAAATGAAGGAACTGCTGGACGAGGGAGTTATAGGAAAGCCTTATACCCTATCAGCCAATCTTGGATATGTAATTGCAGGTAAAGAAAGGATTGCCAGACCTGAACTTGCAGGGGGTGCACTGCTTGATATAGGTGTTTATACTCTGAATTTTGCCGCAATGGCTTTCGGGAGCGATATAAAGGAAGTACACTCAGCATGCCAGCTGACCGACACCGGAGTTGACGGACAGGAAAATATCACTCTGTTCTATAACGATGGCAAGATGGCATCTCTGCAATCATCCGTTTATGCCCAGACAGACAGAATGGGGGTTATCTCGGGGGATAAAGGTTTCATGGTAATAGAAAATATCAACAATCCTGAATGTATAAAAATTTTCGGCAAGGACTATAAGTTGAAAGCTGAATACAAGGCACCTGAACAGATTACAGGTTTTGAATATCAGGTAAGAGCTTCCATCGAGGCTATCGAAAAAGGATGGAAAGAATCGCCTTATATGCCACACAAGGAAACTATAAGAATAATGCATCAGATGGATGCACTGCGAAAAGAATGGGGAGTGAAATACCCTTGTGATTAATATAAAAATGCCACAAACCGATTGTCAGTTTGTGGCATTTTCTGATTTTATCAGTCTGTGTATGATATTCTCAACTTATAACTGAAAGGCATAGGGGCAATTTTATAAGTATCCAAAGTAGTCGGTCCGCAACTTCCGTTTCCGAGACCTCTCACCTGTGCATCAAGATGAAGTACTATATACGGACGCTTCTGCAATTCCCACATATGTTTGGCATTCAAAAGATCGGCATCAGTATATCTTAAGGCTGAGAATGAAACTGAACCTTCAGTTTCTATGCATATTCCGCAACCGTCTTTTCCTGTCAGCTTCAATTCACGCAAAGACTCACGGTTACCCATACTCTGCGGTTTCACATATCGTTCCACCATTTCGTCAACAGTGGTAGAATAACGTCCTATCATACATCCATCCTTACGGTCAATATAATTTTCCCAAGGTCCGTAGGCATAGTAATCTACATTATCAAGGCCTGCATTTACGGCGCATACCAATCCGGCACGATAAAGTTCCTTAGTCTTAGGAGTAAGCTTGACATCCATATCAACTATACCATTAGGAAGGAATGTATATATGATTTCAGAATCACAAAGCGATCCGCCACGCATTGTAGTGACCACTACCCTTCCGTCAGACTCCTCTACCACGTTGCATGTTCCTGTCGGTTCAAGACCGTTGTCTGTAACAGAAGGACCACGATCGTTTTCTATGTAACGATGATTATCATACAGGAATCCTTGTTTTCCGTATATCACATCAAGACCGTTTATACGCAACTCTGTCATACGACCTGTAGAAGTGTCAAAAGCGGCAAAGACAAAAGCATTGCCCACTGTTATTTCCTTCTCATTCTTTTCAACATTCAGTTTTCCTACTTTGCTGTTCGATCTAAGAGCAGGAAGCATGCTTCTTGAAGAGAGTTCGAACTGTTTCTGCGCCACCAAATGTCCGGCATCCGACCATTCTGTCGGTCTGGTATTGCGAACATAAAGATTCAGCATGACTTCACTTCCATTCTTTTCTGCGTTACGCAAGTTTGTTCCCGAAAGTTTCAATGCGAAATCCTGAGACATATCTGGAGCAATAGCAGGCAGAAGCATACTGTCTTTTCCTACTATATTTCCATTCTCTACAGTTTCCCAAATCAGTTCATAACCGTTCAATGTAATGAAATCGTATGTATTGTTTATATTAACCGATACTGTGTTCTTCTTTACATTCTTTTCTGCAAGAGCAAACTTAACATACTGATAAATAGCCTTAACTTCCTTCAGCTTAGGCGACTCATGACGAGTGGCAGGAACTATACCGTTAGAACAGAAGTTACCCTGATGAGGGCCAGGGAAATCATATCCCGTATGGAGACGTCCTTCATAAGTGCCGTTCAATATGTCTTTAGGTTCATATATAGCCTGATCCACCCAGTCCCATATAGCTCCACCGATAGTGGAACTACTGCTTTCAATACTTTCCCAGTACTCTTTCAAGTTACCGATGGCATTACCCATAGCATGGGCATACTCGCAGATAAACATTGGTTTGTCAAACGAATTGACATACTGATCCATCCACTCCATACTAGGATACATCTTGGAATAAAGGTCGCTGAATCTGTTTCCACCGTATTCCTTACCGTCACGTGTACTTTCGTGATGTACAGGGCGTGGGTCAAGACGTTTTGCGGCATCATAACAAGCCTGGAAGTTATTACCGCCTCCACACTCATTGCCAAGACTCCAGAATATCACACTAGGATGATTACGGTCGCGCAATACCATACGGTCAATACGGTCAACGAAAGCAGGAATCCACGAAGGCATATCGCTTATCGACTGATTTGCATGGTCTTCAAGGTCAGCCTCATCCATAGTATAAAGTCCGTAATAATCGAACATGGCATACATCTTGGCAGCATTAGGATAATGCGATGTACGGATTGTATTGATATTGTTTCTCTTCATCAGCAGCACATCCTCAAGCATTGACTCTGTAGTAACAGCACGTCCGTACAACGGATGAGTGTCGTGTCTGTTCACTCCCTTGAAGAATACACGTTTTCCGTTGATATAAACCAAAGAGCCGCGTATTTCTATATCACGGAATCCATATTTGGTAGAAAATGCCATTTCATCCTTACCTCCGTTACGTTGTATGACAGACACTGTATAGAGATCAGGAGTCTCTGCAGTCCAAAGCAACAAATTCTTCAGATTAAAACTTACATTCAACTTATCAGTACGTTTCTTCCCTGTGAAACTTACAGAAATAGTCTCTTCTGCAACAGTTTTTCCTGAAGGATCAGAGAGTCTTACCACTATATCCTTCTCACCGGTCTTTCCGTCACGGTTGTCAAGAGTAAGCTCTACATTCATCTTTCCATTCTTATAACCTGATTCAGGAGTCAGTTCGGAAGTTATATAATGATCTCTCACACTTACCAAAGGAGTGGAATAAATGAATACATCTCTGAAAATACCGCTCATACGGAACATATCCTGACATTCCAGATAAGAACCGTCGCTCCAGCGGAACACCTGTACTGCAAGCTTATTGTCTTTCTCTCTAACAAACTTCGTGATATCAAATTCTGCAACATTATTAGCTCCTTGTGTGTATCCAACGTATTTACCGTTTAAATAAACCAATGCAGCACTGTATATACCTCCAAACTGAATAAAAGTACGTTTCCCGTTCCAGTTATCAGGCAAATCAAAATATCTCACATACGATCCGACCGGATTTATACCGTAATTCTTTCCACCGTCATTGAAACCTTTACGGGCATCAATATAAGGAGGAGTGTTAGAATGAGGATACTCTACATTACAATATATAGGTCTGTCATATCCGTGCATTTCCCAGTTTGACGGAACAGGGATAGTAGCCCAGCTTCTTACATCATAATCCTCTTTATAGAAATCAACAGGACGTTCCGAAGGCTGCGATACAAAATAAAAATACCAGTCACCGTTAAGCAATTCCACAGATTTACTCTTGGCATAGACCCATGGTGTAGCATAAAACTCCCTGTCAGCCACCATCTCTGCCTCGCTTTCATAAGGAGTATAAGTGGCATGACCTTTTTCCTTGTTTTCAGCAAACATGGTTTCGTCTTCCCAATATACTTTTTCACGTGCAGCAGTCTGGGCAGATGCTGGTGCTGCAACCTTTGTTTCGGTAATTATGAAAAGTGCTGCCTCATCATTTTTTGCTTTATCGGCATCCATCATAACTACACTGCCATCGTCCTTACATACAGCCATCCAATTAGCCTTGTTCGATGGAATCAAACGTACATATTTTCCTTCCGGCTGAATAAGCCAAAGCTGCATTTCGTCTGAGCCGTTTGTCTCTACAGCCTGGACAAAGCCGTTATCTCCTGCCTGTATCGCCAGATTGTCAAACGGATTGACCAATCTGTAACTGCCGGACAAGTCTGCAATAGACCAAAGTTGTGCCTTGTCTGCTTCATTGGCAGCAGAAAGCTTGATTTTAGGAGCTACTCCGGCGTAAGTCCAAACCTTACCCTTATACTTTACGGAGCTTACTGAATACAATTTCTTACTGTCGAAACGTTTCTGTGCATTAAGTCCTACAGACGTAAATGCAAAAACCAGAATAGCGAGAATAAATAATAAACGATGTTTCATGGCTTGTTAATATATTAAAGAAATGGCAAAGTTCCCACCGAACTTTGTCACTTCTTATTTTAATAATTAAATCTATTTATTTTCCTTTAATTTCTCTTCAATAGGGTCTTTATACTGAGCCTGAAGATTTCTGAGTTCTTTCATCATGTCTTCAGTAATCTGTTCATAACCTTCCTTACCGTAAAGATTATTCATTTCCTTTGGATCTTCCTGTAAATCATAAAGTTCCCAAGAATCAATATCATTATAAAAATGAATAAGCTTGTATCTCTCCGTACGAACACCATAATGACGTTTTACCATATGTTCAGCAGGGTACTCATAAAAATGATAGTAAAGAGACTTACGCCAGTCGGCTGGCTTCTCACCTTTTAATAAAGGAAGTAGCGATACACCTTGTATATCTTCCGGTATCTCAGCACCAGCCAAATCAAGGAATGTTGCGGCATGGTCTATATTCTGTACCAACTGAGGTATTTCTCCTTTTGCTTTAGTCTTGAAATCATCCGGGATACGCATTACAAGTGGGGTACGCATAGATTCTTCGTACATGAAACGTTTATCGAACCAACCATGCTCTCCCATATAGAATCCCTGGTCTGAAGTATAAACTATAAGAGTGTTCTTCATCAATCCTTTTTGTTCCAAATAATCAAGCAACTGTCCAACATTGTCATCGAAAGATTTCAGCACCTTTGCATAATCGCGCATATATCTCTGATATTTCCATTCTGCCAGCTCTTTTCCCTTTGGATTCTTTTTATAGAACTCATCAATGATAGGCTGATAGAAATCTTCATAAACCTTACGGTCGTCAGGATCAAGCCTGTTAATCATAGCCTCGTATGTTGACTTCAGACGGCTATCTTTATCGGCTCTATACATCTTTGTGTCATACATGATATCCATATCCTTAAGGATGCTCATTTCCTGAGTTTTTGCAGCTTCACGACCTTCATAATCGTCATAGAAATTATCAGGCATCTCAAAAGTCTTGTCTTCATATAGAGACAGATATTTCAATTCAGGCAACCAGTTGCGATGACAAGCCTTATGATGAACAAACAGACAGAAAGGTTTATTCTTATCTCTTTGATTTTCCAACCAATTAATACTCTTTTCGGTAATAATATTGGTCAGATAACCTTTCTCGACAATAGTATCGTTATTCATTTCTATAAAGCGAGGATTATAGTAGTCGCCTTGTCCAGGAAGTATTTCCCAATAGTCAAAGCCTGTTGGCAGACTTTCAAGGTGCCATTTACCTATGATTGCAGTTTGATAGCCCGCTTTTTGAAGCAATTTTGGCATCGTCTGCTGTGAACCGTCGAAAACGCATGTTGTATTATCATAAAATCCGTTAGCATGACTATGCTTTCCTGTAAACATACATGCACGGCTCGGTCCACTGAGTGAATTGGCAACAAAACTATTTGTAAACTTCACACCGTCTGCCGCAATACGGTCAAGATTGGGAGTTTCCACAAAACGATTGTCATAACAGCTCATCATCTGCGATGTATGATCGTCAGTCATTATATATACAATGTTATACTGTTGTTCCTTTTCTTTTTTTTCTTCGGAACATGAAGTTGCCGCTACTACAGCTGCTGTTCCTGCAATATAAACCGGCAATCTATTATACATGATTTTCATGATATTATTAATAATTAAAAATTAAGAATTATAAATTAGCTGTGAATTACAAAATCTCATCAGGGAATGGAATAATCTTTCCCGTAGTTTTCATTGACGGTCTCTGTGCGTCTCTCTCTCTAAGATAATCAGATAATTCTGCAGCAAGTTCTTTTACTTTATTTGGCATCTTTACAGCCAAATCATTCTGTTCACCTATATCATCTTTAATGTTAAACAGACGCAATACTCCTGTTTCCCATGTATATATAAGGTGATAATCACCTTTTAGAATAGCCGAGTATGCTCCATATCCTTCCTCTTTATTCTGAGTCTCCCCCCACAGGTTAGGGAAATGCCATACAACAATCTTATCTTTGTCCATAGCTTTTCCTTTCTTCAAAGACTTCACAAAACTCTTTCCGTCTATTCTCTGTATTGTTTCATACTTCCTTACTCCAGCCATTTCAAGAATCGTCGGAAAGAAATCCTCTATGATAACTTTCTGATCACATTCCGTATCCGGTTTCGTCACTCCAGGCCAATATACCATCATTGGTTCCCTGACTCCTCCCATAAAAGCAGAGCCCTTGCCTCCACGTGCTGGATAATTTTGGTCCCGATTGGCAATTCCTTGACGTACATTATTAAGTCCCTGCCCACCATTGTCAGACATAAATAGCAGAATTGTATTTGCAGCTACTTCTGGATTTTGTTCAAGATAATCCATAATATCACCAAGACTCTTATCCATACCTTCGACCAGTGCAGCATATCTGGACTCATTTTCATTCATCGCTGATTTCAGCTGTTCATCATATTTACCTCTGTACTTCCCGGTAAAACGTTTATCTTCGTCATACGGACTATGAACTGCATAATGTGACATATAAAGATAGAAAGGTTTATTCATCTTTACAGACTCTTTCATTTCTCTGATAGCCTCAATAGTTAGAGCTTCAGTCAAAAATATATCCTGTCCATTATATTTTTCAAGTCCATGAACAGCAAAACGAGTTCCTTCGCCAAAATTCTTAGTACCAAGATAACTTCCTGGTGCCCCATTAGCTCCTCCTGCAATATTTACTTCAAATCCCATATTAGAAGGATCAGCACCAGGAGTTGTTCGTGCTCCGAAGTGTGCTTTTCCACAATGTATTGTTCTATAGCCATTGTCTTTAAGAATCTGAGGTAAAGGTGTTATTGCTGTAGAATTATTTATTTTACCCTTTTCTGCTGCAGGCTGAATTCCGTTGAAGTTCCATTCCGGTAGTTCAATCACACTACTTTTCTGGTCTGTTTTCTGATTCAATTCCAATGTCCAGTTAGTTACACGATGTCGTGAAGCATTCATACCCGACATAAGGCTACATCTGGTTGGTGAGGAAATAGCACAAGCATAAGCCTGAGTGAATTTCACTCCCATCTTGGCCAACTTCTCCATGTTCGGGGTATTGAAACGCTTATTCAATGAGGTCTGCTCATTATTATGAAATGGAACAGATGTATCCTGCCATCCCATATCATCAACAAGGAACATTATAATATTAGGCTGCTTCTGACTTGCCATTAAATCAAAAGGCACAAACACTCCACATGATATTGCAGTAATAATAATCTTTTGCATTTTGTATTATATTAGATTCTACTTTTGAACATTTATACCAAATTCGTTGATATCAACCTTAGCAGGATTTCCATTTACAGAAACTGCCTCCAAACGAATAAACCTAATATTTTCAGCTCCATCAATAAATACAGTCTGAGGAATAGGGTTATTCATAATATTACTGAATTCACCGTCCTTCTTAATTGTTTTCCAATTCTTTCCATCTGTACTTACTGCAAACGAATACTTGAAAGCCATATCAGGCTTTGCTTCAGCCTTGGCAGGAGCATATGTAAATGCAGAAAGAGAGACCTTCTGACCGAGATCAAGTATCAATGGAGATTTTGAAATTACTTTCCATCCGTCACGTGACAGATTATTCCATTCCTGACTAGCAACGTCATCAGTAAGCGGTTCTGCATAATACGCAGACACATTACATATATTAGCCTTGTTTCTTGAAGCAGTAAGAGTGACACGTATTTTTTCAGCCTTCACTGCCGGGAATCTGAATATTCTCTTATATCCAACTGTAGTTCCTTGTGCAACAAGTTTCCACTGTCCGTCAGTAAGGGTTTCTACATCGAGTCCTTCAACTCTTTGTCCTTTAGATATATCTTCCTGAAGCATTATCACATTTATCTCAGAGTTATCTTTTATGGCATACTCTTTCTGTTCTCCCTGAGCTGCTTTCCACAACTTATTACCGTCAACAACTTTATTCTCAGCAAAAGCCTCATCAAGATAAGCTCTGAATTCTTTAAGTCTGTTTACGTCTGCTTCATTAATGAGCCCTCTGGTATCAGGAGGTATATTCAGAAGTAAAACTGAATTATAACCTACAGACTGAAAATAAATGTCAGTAAGATGTTTTAGAGATTTCACCTTACTATCCTGATCCTCATGATAGAACCATCCCGGACGAATTGATACATCCACCTCAGAAGGATACCAGAACAATTCTTTTGCTTTAGCAAGAACATCTCTTCCTCCAAGATCTTTTGCCTTGCCATATACACCAAGCGCCTTATTATTTTTTTCGGCACGGGCATATACTCCTGGAGTAAGTACTGTTGCACTCCATTCAGTTTCACGTCCTATACCTTTTTCATTACCAACCCAACGTACATCATCACCCATTATAGCAGTAACCGCCTTTGGTTGTAGAGTACGTATTGTTGAATAAAAAGCGTCCCAGTCATATACCTGTTTTTTACCGTTAGGACCTTCACCGTTTGCTCCATCAAACCATACTTCATGCACTTCACCATAATTAGTCAACAATTCGGTGAGTTGTTCTATAAAGAATTTATTATAAGCAGGAGAATCACCATAACAAGCAGCATTCCTATCCCATGGAGAAAGATATACACCGAACTTCATACCATATTTATCACAGGCATTACGAAGTTCCTTCACTACATCTCCCTTACCATCTTTCCAAGGCGAGGATTCTACAGAGTGCTTAGTAGTCTTCGTTGGCCATAAGCAAAAACCATCATGATGTTTTGCTGTAATTATAACCATTTTGAATCCGGCATCTTTAAGAGTACGGACCCATTGCTCTGCATCGAGTTCTGTTGGGTTAAATAAAGCGGGGTCCTCGTTTCCATCACCCCATTCACGTCCGGTGAAAGTATTTATTCCAAAATGAAGAAAAGCTGTCAGTTCCATTTTTTGCCACTCCAACTGCTGTGGTGTAGGAACCAAACGAGATGCCATATCAACTTTCTGCTCAATTGTTATACCTTCCGGAAATTCCAGATGTTTTGTGTAATATTCTTCACTTGTTGTACAAGAACAAAGAGACAAGATAGGACACAATGCCATTGTCCTAATAATTTTTTTACAGTTCATATTATATATAGTTTTGGAATTTCCAAAGGAGGCATCAGCAAATATCAGATAAAAAGATATATAATCAAATTAAAAATTTAAGGTTATTATTTGCCGTTATTTAATTCTACTCTGCAAATATATAAAACTAATCCAATAATAATGGCATTAATATAAAACAAACTGAATAAAAAAAACATTAGAAAACAAAATTCTACAAAATTACACAAGTTTGAAAGAAATATTACCTTTAATTACCATCAACTTGATGCTTTTTATATTGTGTAGGAGTAAGTCCGGTATATTGTTTAAACGATGTACTAAAATATCGTGCCGAAGCAAAACCTACCTTATCAGAAATTTCATTAAAATTCAAATCGCTCTCTTTTATTAATTTCATAGCTTGCTCAATTCTTATCTTGTTAATATAATCATTGGCTCCCATATCAGTTATAGCCTTTAATTTATTATACAATGAAGCACGACTCATCCCTATTTGTTTACATATATAAGGTATGTCAAGTTCAGTATTGTCAAGATTTTCTATTATTGTTTGATTTAGTTTCTCCATAAAGAGTGTATCCTTTCTGCTCAAATCACTATCCACCGTAACAGATAAATTATTTCCTATCTGCTGGTAATGCAATTTAGTCTGAATCCTATTATAAAGTTTATTTACAATCTTTGCCAGCAATTCTTCCATTTCAAAAGGTTTCTCTAAATAGCTGTCTGCGCCCATCATATAACCATACTGACGACTATCATCATCGTTTCTGGCAGTAAGGAGAATAAAAGGAATATGACTTACTGATATATTCTCTTTTACAGCCTTACATAATTCGTACCCATTCATTACAGGCATCATAACATCACTCACAATTATATCAGGAAACTCCTTACATGCTATTTTATAAGCCTGTTCTCCATCATAGGCCACCAATACACGCTTAAACTGTTCCTTCAAATCTTCAGCCAGATAGTCAACCAAAGTAGAGTTATCATCAACTATCAATATCACATAGTCCTTCAGATTTACACTGTTAATCTTATCTTTATCAGGCATTGCTATTTCAATAGACGATTGCGATGATAGCAACTCATTTAAATAATTATTATTTTGCGGTATCTCCCCAGAAATACTTTGGACTTTAGGCAATTCAAAATAAAATGTAGCTCCTTTATCAGGATTATTATATGCGCCTATTTTTCCTTTATGCAACTCTACAAGAATCTTAGAATAAGACAATCCGATTCCTGTTCCCTCATGTTCTGTATTTCCCTGATAAAAACGAACAAACAGCTTCTCTGTATCTACATTTTTGAGTCCAATACCCTGATCTGATACAGAAATTCTTATATTCTTTCCATCTTCCGTAAACTCTGTTCTTATAATTATTTTAGCATCTTCAGGGCTATGTTTAATAGCATTCATCAGAAGATTAGACAAAATAACCATACATTTTTCTTTATCAAAAGCTACTTTACCTATATTTTGATCAAGTTGAAGCTCTATTCTGCCAGTTCTACCATCACCATCTACAAAATTAGAACTAACGTCCTCAATCCAATTATTCAAATCATAGTTTTGAATATTAAGATGAGTCATAGTCATCTCCATTTTCCTGGCATCCAAAACCATACTAATAAGATCTTTCATTCTTTGTGCCTGATGGAATGCTATATTTAACTGTTTAAAATAACGGTCTGTAGGCTGTATCGAATCAATTATTTTCTTTAATGGTGCATAAATCAATGTCAACGGTGTTCTAAGTTCATGACTTATATTTATTAGAAATCTTACTTTCTCTTCATAAATCTTTTGTTCATGTTCTTTCAACATCCATTTAATACGACGGTCCTTTTTACGCAATGCTGCAACTATTACCAAGACAACAAGACACAAAAACAAAATAGACAAAATCATAATAAACCACCAAGATTTATACCAAGGCGGAAGTATTACAAGGGTCAATACATTTCTATTTTGTGCCCATCCTCCATCTTTTTTTGTGTAACTAACCATTATAGGATATTTTCCGGATGCAAGCGAAGGAATGCTCAACTCACTATTATAACTTGTAAAGGCGTTTTCTGAATGACTATCCAATATATAATGGAACTGACGTGGACGAAGTATATCATCCCCTTCAACTAAAAAACGTATCTTTATGTTACGCGAATTCCAAGGCAATGAAACTTCCCCATTTTTTATACTGTTCATCATATTTATCCCGCCAACTGAAAACTCCATAACTTCCACATTGGCTTCTTTCATTTCATCAGGCTTTAAATTAAAGGCCTCAGACTCAATACTCAACAAGCCATTTACTCCTCCCAAATAAATCCGTTCCGAATTAGATAAAAGTTTAGGTTTTTGCAAGTATTCGTTTTTAAGCAAGCCATCAGACTCACCATACAATATAAACTTCTGATCTGAAGGATAATAAGCGAAAAGTTCCTGTCCGGCACCAATCCAGACACGCCCTCTTTCATCACATAAAACAGACTTAGCCTCTTTAAAAAGTGAGCTTTTAATTTGTGATAATTCTCCATTTTTAAATGTATAAAGTCCTTTTTTACCTACAATCCACAGAACTCCATTACAATCTATTGATGCAGAATTAATAAAATAAGTAGTATCAGAGTGAAATACAGAATGAATATGTTTGCCATCTTTCTGTATTCTAAAAATAGTCTGAGTATTATAAAAATAAGAATATAGACTATCTCTACCTATATAACACATCATCCTAAGCGGTATTTTAGGATTAGCGTTTATTAATTCCTCAGATTTCCCTGTTGGAATATTATATCTTACCACTGGGTTTGTCAATAAAAGGATAGAGCTTTCTGTTTCATTATAAAGATTAGTCGAAAGCCTGCTGTACTTTATATAATCACTCAATTTATCCTGAGTTAACTTAAACGAGCGCTTTACTCCTGTCTCTTTGTTAAAGAAAAACAGGCCTTTAGAGAAAATCGATACTAATAATTCAGTAGATGAATACTTACAAATAGATACAATCTTATCTCCCCAAGTAGTAGGATAATGCTTAATGGTATTATTTTTTTCGTCTAACCTGTTTATACCACCACCATCTGTACCTATCCATATATAGTCAGAATCAGCTTCTTGAAACAATGTAAGTACAGTATTCTCACTTAAACCATTGTTATTGCCTAATGCAACGCTTGAATATGTTATCATATAACTCAATCGTGCATTAACCAATCCACCTCGAGTAGTAGCAAGCCATATATTATTACCATTTCCGCTACCGTGTATATTAAGAATTGTATTAACTGGCAGTGTATGTATATTACCTGATTCATGCTTTAAGACTTGAATATTTCCGTTTTTAGGATTTATAATATTCACTCCACCACCATCAGTTCCGACCCAAATTCTATCATTAATTAAAGTCATACACAATACCAACTCGCTACTTAAAGTGGAGTTTTGAGGCGTATATTCTGAAACCAGAGTTCCATCTTTAGCAATTTTCTTTACGCCGTTATTATAATCTGTAACCCACAGAAATCCTTCATTATCAACACATAAATCAGAATAATTATTCTTTTCCAAAGATGGATTTTTTATTATTTCGTTCTTTTTTATATCATATAATATAACTTTGTTATTACGATTTGAACAAACCAATGTATTATTATCCCAAAATATCATTCTTTTTATTGAAAAATCAGCTTTATTGCTTATTTCAGAGAAAAGTTCTAAAGATTTGGTTTTATAACTATATTTATACAACTTGTTATTTACGCCAAATAATAGTCCATCCTCTGTTTTACAGACTGCTCCAGCCACCATCGATTGTTTATTCTCGAAATAATATGGCAAAAAATCATCTTTTTGCTTTGAATAAAGCAATACTCCATTAGTAGTAAGAAACCAAAGCTGCCTTTCATTATCTTCTACAATTTGGAAAATTCTTTGATTTGATACTCCTGTCTCTAAAGAAGGGACAAAATAATGCTTTAGCTCAAGACCATCGTATCTAATAATTCCATTTGAGGTATCAAGCCAAACAACACCGTTACTTTCCTCAAAAACATAATTAACATAAGATGGCATTCCTTGCCTTAAGCCTATCTGAGTAAAGCTGTAACTATTTCTTCCACTTAATTTATTACAAATAGAGATACTTACTATAATAAGCAAAAGAATATTTTGTAATGTATTTTTCATATATTATTCCTTTATAAGACAAAGGTAAAAAAATATTGGAAGATTTTCAATAATAAAATTTTTAATTAAGCCCTGTTGATATAAAGATTTACAATAATAGATAAGGATATTCTAAAAATAGCTATATAATCAAATTTGGAAATAAAATAGTTATTTGTGAACATAAAGAAAAGACATAAAATCTAGATTTGCAGCGTGATTTAATGATTGAGCCTAATAATATCAATTGCAAAAAACACTATTTTCAATTTAATGTTTAACTAAAATTTAGTATTAATGAAAGGACAATTAAAGTATTTCTGCCTGTTTATGGTTTCAATGCTTATATTCTCTTTTGAAGCATTGGCCCAAGAACAAATCGTTACGGGTAAAGTATTGGACACTCAACTAAAAGAAGGAATGCCCGGAGTTAACGTTCAAGTCAAGGGTAGTACGGTGGGAACTATTACTGATTTCGACGGAAACTACTCAATCAAGGTAAATAGCCCGAAGTCTGTATTGGTATTTACTTTTATCGGTTTCTCTACTCAAGAAGTTACTGTTGGAAACAAGACTGTGATAAATGTAGAAATGAAAGAAGATGCACAGGCTCTTGAAGAAGTTGTTGTTGTAGGTTATGGTACAGCACGTAAAGGAGACCTTACAGGTGCTCTTACCACTATGCGTCCGGATGCGAACGATGCTTCCAAAGCAACATCACTGGATAATTTGTTGTCAGGTAAAGTTGCAGGACTTGTGGTTAGCTCAGCATCATCAGCAGTAGGAGCTGCTTCATCAATCACGATCCGTGGTGCAAGCTCATTGCGTGGTGACAACCAGCCACTCTATGTCATCGACAACGTACCTCAGGCTTCAGCTGGTGAATTTGCATCATCAGGTATCAGTGGAGACTTCCAGATCAATCAGGACCCTCTGGCAGCACTTAACCCTGCCGACATTGAAGATATCACTATCTTGAAAGATGCTTCTTCAACTGCTATTTACGGTTCTCGTGGTGCAAACGGTGTAATCCTTATTACTACAAAGAAAGGTAAACAAGGAAAAGCAAAAGTCAACGTAAGTGCAAACTTTACTATAGCAGACCCTACACGCCTTATGGAGATGACAAATCTGCAGGAACACGCAGCTTATATTAACTCACGCGTTTCTAACGGACAATATCCTTTCTATGTAGTAGGCGACGAAGTCAGATATGTATTCAATGACGCTCTAGCTAATTATGATCCTAACAATCCTGAAACATATAACCTTATTCAGTATCGCAACTGGCAGAAAGAAATCTACCGTTCAGCATTTTCTCAAACTTATTCAGTATCAGTAAATGGTGGTAGTGATAAGATGACTTATTATATTTCTGCCAATTTCAAGGATATCAATGGTACAGTAAAACAGACAGGTCTCAAACAAGGTGACTTACGTGCCAATCTTGGCATGGACCTTTCAAAAACAGTTCATCTTAACATGACTATGAGCGGTTCGCTCAGACAGAATAACATGATGGCAGGAGGTAGCACCTTGGGTGGATCAACTACAGCAATCTCTCGTACAGCTCTAGACTATGCTCCATTTGAAATGCCGGAAGGTGACCCTTCATTCCAAGCTGAGAACAAAACAACAATTTTCAGTTGGCTTAACGACTACGAAGACGTAGCAAACGATAAGACATTCAATATGAGTATGGATCTTTCATGGAAGATCGTGAAAGGATTACAATATAACCTCCGTGTAGGTGGTAACATGAATATCAACGATCGTAGCCGCTGGTATGGTCTGCAATTATATCAGGGTATGAACAATAACGGATATTTGGCTATATCTAATCTTAATAAGAGCAACTATTCTGTAGAAAATGTATTAAACTATAATACTAAATTCGGTGACATAGCAACATTGGATGCTACCGCCGGTGTTACATACGATGCATACAAATTCCTAAACCAGAATACTATCGGTTCGCAATTCACTATGTTCGATCTGCGTGAAAACGGTATTCACATGGCAGGTAACGTACAACACCAGGAACCTATACAGCGCGACTATCAGTTGCTGTCATACCTTGGACGTATCAATCTGTCATTCCTTGACAAATATCTTATCACAGCATCAATACGTGCCGATGGATCAAGTAAGTTTGCAAAGGGTAACCGTTGGGGTTATTTCCCGTCAGCTTCATTAGCTTGGCGTATGGAACAGGAAGAATTCCTGAAAGATGTGGAATGGATGAATCAGTTAAAGTTAAGAGTAAGCTACGGTGTAACAGGTAACCAGAGTATCAATCCTTACTCTACATTCTCTATGTACGGTGGTGGTACAAATCACTATGCAGACGGTTCTGGAAACCAGTTGGCTACACTGACTATTACTAACCTTCCTAACAATGGTTTGACGTGGGAAAAGACTTCTTCATGGAATGCCGGATTTGACTTCGGATTGTTCCGTTCAAGACTTAGCGGTACTTTGGATTTCTATGTAAAGAGAACAAATGACTTGCTTATATCTAGAAATCTTCCAGGATCAGCAGGTTTCTCTTCTACATACTATAATCAAGGATCATTAGATAACAAAGGTGTGGAACTTACATTGACAGCTCAAATTATTGACACTAAAGACTGGAAATGGAGTTTGACAGGTAACTTCGGAAAGAATAAGAGCAAAATCGTAAATCTGGGACTTATTCCTACAGAATTCGGATGCTTGGGCGAAAGAATAGGATATTATGGTAATTCACTTGGCGACCACTTCGGAGTTGGACATATATTCCTTCAGGGAGAAGAACCAGGATTGTTCTTAGGTTATGCAACTCAAGGTATAGTACAGGCTGAAGACATCACAGACCAAGGAGTAAGATATACAAAACCTGACGGTACTACAGGATATTATAATGACGTTTTAGGACAGAAACCTGTGGCTGGTGACGTGAAATTTGTAGATTTCGACGGCAACGGAAGCATTGATACTTCAGACCGTAATATCATTGGTAATCCTAATCCTGACTTCACATACGGATTCCAGACTTCACTTTCATGGAAAGGTTTAAGCCTGTCTGCTGCATTCAACGGTGTACACGGTCGTGACATCATAAATGTAAACAACCGTTATATCAACACTCCTGGATCAAAAGCTGGTACAGTATCAAAGAAAGCATTCGAAGGCATGTGGACTCCAGAAAACAAGTCTAACCTATATCCTTCATCTAACTTCATAGTACAAAACATGGTTATGGATCGCTATGTGGAAGACGGAAGCTATTTGCGCTGCTCAGACATCACTCTGAACTATGTTCTTCCTAAATCTTGGATGAACAAGATTGGTTTCCAGAATACTTCAATATTCGCATCTGTAAAGAACGCATTCATCATCACAGACTATAGCGGATACGATCCTGAAGTAAACAGCTTCGCATTCGACGGCTTACGTCCTGGAGTTGATATGAACTCTTATCCTACTCCACGCCAGTTCATATTCGGACTGAACGTGACATTCTAAATTAATAATATAACAATAACCTACAAAGAACATAAGTCATGAAAAATATTAAATATCTGATATTATCACTTTCTGCGGCATGCTGCATGTCGTCATGTCTGGACGAAAATCCGCTATATACGCAGAACAATAAAATCGTGTTCTCAAACAGCAGTAATGCAGAACTTGCATTGCTAGGATGTTATTCTTACATGAGTACAACTGCGGCATACGGCCAACACTGGCAGGAAATTCCAATAAGCGGTTCCGGCTTTGGATGGTCACAGAGAAGTGGTAGCGATGGAATAGTAAGCCTGCAGTCCCTATCAAGCGACGGTCTTATATCAACTACATGGAATGCCATGTACAAGGTTATTTCAGAGGTTAACGCTTATTTGGAAAATCTGAATAATAGCGGTCTTTCTGATGACATAAAGAAACAGTACAGCGGAGAAGCTAAATTCTTACGTGCTATGGCATACTATAATCTGGTATCTTTATTTGGTGACGTTCCTTTCAAGACTTCTGCATCAACTTCAGAAGGTATCACAATAGGACGTACACCTGCTGCTGAAGTTCTTGGACATGTAATAGACGATCTTAAAGATGCAGAAAGCATTGATCCAAAATCAAGCGTAGGTCGTGCAAATTCATGGGCAGTAAAAGCATTCATGGGTAAAGTATATTACCGTATGGCTGCTACAGGCATCAATCCTCAGGAAAACTGGACTAACGCTAAAACTAAGTTTGATGAAGTATATGACAACAGCATCTATGACCTTGAAAATAATTTTGCAGATTTGTTCGGCGATTGGGTTTCAAGTTCCAAAGAATCTATTTTCCAGATAAACTTCAGTGTTACTTCAACAAACTGTTTCAACCGTGCAAGTAACCGTTTCTCACCTACATCTTCTACTACAGGTGTAAACTGGAGTACTTACCGTGCTACAAAATCAGCATACGATATGCACCAAAGCATGTATCCGGGTGATCCACGTATCGACGCAACATTCCTTACTGTACACAGAAAAAGAACCGGAAACAACCAGGCTAATCCAAAACCTCAGGTAGGCGACAAACCATCTGCAAACGACAGCGTTTACTACTATCCTTATTTCACATATAAGATTCAGATTGGAGAAGATAATGATAAGAAGCCTATTTATGAAAAGATTCAGAAAGATGGAAAAGACGTGGAAGATAAAATCTATGTAGGAGTACTACCATATGACAAGTTTGAAAATCCTGCAAACCCAAGCTTGGAATATATGGAAGGACTACAAATTCCAGAAAATGCATCTCCTAGAGAAAAGGCTGAAATTCAAGCTTTGAAAGGTATTAGAAAAACTTTTGCAGAAAACGGAAATCAGAACGCATGGCCGGCACATGCAAAACTATACGACCAAAACCAGCAGGGTACAGCTTCACATAAGAATCTGATGGTGTACAGATATGCAGAAATGCTGTTATTAATGGCTGATGTATATAACGAACTCGATCAGAAAGACAAAGCTATTGAACTGGCAAATAAAGTATTAGCCCGTGCACGACGCTCAGCACAGACAGCAGCTCCTGCTACTGAACCTGCTGACTGGTCAAAAGATCTGACCAAAGATCAAGTACGTGAAAAACTTTATTTCGAACGTATAATCGAGCTGTTTGGCGAACCTGATATGTACGAAATGATGAGAATACGCGGTACAGAATTCCTTAAGAAGGCACTAGAATACCACAACAATCATGAAATAACAAAAGTTTCAGATGCTTACTATAAATCGTCATCACAAAAATGGACTGACCGTATTTACAACGAAGGTAACCTTACAGAAGAATTCTTGAAAAAGAATTTGTTACTTCCTATTCCTGATACAGAAAGAGACAACAATCCTGGTATTACCGACAATAACTTCGGTTATTAATGCCTAAGTACACAAAATGTGTAATTGATTGTCATATATAGAAAATGAGTCGGCGGACTTGGCTGCAGGTTCACCGGCTCATTTTCATTTAATACAAAGAAAATTTTTTTATGATAATGAAAAAGAATTTATTTTCCGGTGCACTAATAGCCTTGGCAATATGTTTAGCCGCAACAGGATGCAGGCAAGCCGAAGAACGGGTAATCATCCCCTCACCGGTAGAATCGGCTGTGACGGAAGGCAAAGGTTACTGCATTACTTCCCGAACTTCAATATATGCAACCGGGAATGATCAGAAAACTGTAGCTGAATATCTTTCTTCGCTTTTCGAATCCGCTGCAGGCTTCAAAATAAAAGTAACAGAAGATAAGAACGCAGCAATCCGCTTCATAGCAGACAGCACTGTAGTGAAAGAGTCGTACAGGATGAAAGTGGACGACAAGGGCATAATTATTTCGGCTTCAGACCGAAGCGGTTTCTTTTATGCTGTACAAACTCTTAGAATGGTACTTCCACCACAAATTGAAGCCTCTGAAGCAAGCTCAAGCCAGGAATGGTATGTACAGGCAATGGATATAAACGACGGACCCAGATTCGGTTACAGAGGGCTGATGATAGACGTTGCACGTTATTTTTTACCAAAAGATGATTTGGTAAAAACGATAGACTGTATGGCTATGCTGAAGCTAAACAAGCTTCATCTGCACCTGACAGACGATACAGGCTGGAGACTTGAAATAAAGAAATATCCACGTCTGACAGAAGTTGGAGCATGGCGTCCTGACAGAGGCGATACTCCTTTCTACGAAAGAAGAAACAGACAAGAGGGAGAGAGTTGTAATGTGGGTGGCTTCTACACTCAGGAGGATATGAAGGAAATTATCAGATATGCATCCGAAAGACAGATAGAAATAATTCCTGAGATTGACGTTCCTGCTCACTCATGTGCAGCATTGGCATCATATCCGGAATTGGCATGTCCTAATGTAAAAAAGGAAATAAATGTTCTGCCTGGCCTTGGTGGACGTGACACTGAAATAATATACTGTGCCGGCAATGAAAAAACTTTCGATTTTTTGAGCGATGTGATTAAAGAGGTAGCCGAACTGTTCCCTTCGGAATATATCCACATGGGTGGAGATGAAGCCAACAAGTTCTATTGGCAGACATGCCCACTATGTAAAAAAAGAATGAAACAGGAAGGAATTACCCACGTAGAAGACCTGCAGGGATACTTCATGCAGAGGATGAGCGATTACGTAAGAGCTAACGGGAAAAGAATGATGGGATGGGACGAGCTGACAAACAGCAGAGTACCAGACGGAACTGTGATATTCGGATGGCAGGGATACGGAAATGCCGCACTGAAAGCTGCCGCTGAGGGACACAAATTTATACTCACTCCAGCCAGATTACTTTATCTCATCAGATATCAGGGACCTCAATGGTTCGAGCCGGTAACTTATTTCGGGAACAACCTTATGAAAGATATCTATGCATACGAACCTGTGCAGGATAACTGGGAAAAAGGCTACGAAGATCTGTTGATGGGAGTACAAGCCTCAATGTGGACAGAGTTCTGTAACAGTGCAGAGGATGTAACTTATATGATTTTCCCTCGTCTGGCAGCCTTGGCTGACATGGCATGGAGAAAAAAGGGAACATCCGACTGGGAAAACTTTCAAAAAGGATTGGATAACTTCCTGACTCATCTTGATGTAAAAGGTGTCCGATATGCAAAGTCTATGTACAATATCCAGCATAAATGCACACCTGCCGATGGTTGTGTCAACGTCAATCTGCAATGCGAACGTACTGACGTAGAAAAAAGATATACCACAGACGGCAGTGAACCTAATGCAAAATCAAATTTAGTGTCATCAGATTTTCCTGTAAAAGAAAGTACTGTTATCAATGTAGCTTCTTTCAAGAACGGCAAACAGATGGGTGAGACTCTTTCTTTAAAGATTGATTTCAACAAGGCAACCGGAAAAACTGTAGAAAATGGAAATAAAGATATATTTTTGCTAACTAACGGTGTCAGAGGAAGTAAAAGACAATCGGACTTTGAATGGTGCACATGGGCAAACTCTGACGCAGTGTTTACCATATACCTTAAAGGTACAGAAGAAATAGAAAGTATCGGAATAGGATGCCTCACAAACTACGGCATGGGAGTGCATAAGCCTAAAAGTATCAAAGTAGAGATCTCTGATGATAACAAATCATTCAAACTGTACGGAGAAAGAGAATTTTCTGAACAAGAAATATTCCATGAAGGGAACTTCGTAGAAGATATAGTTTTCGAAGGAGAAAAAACCAGTGCTACATACGTCAAGATTACTGCCAAACATGCCGGACTGATACCTGAAGATCATTTCATGCGACCAGGTCAGATTTCAAAATTCTGTTTTGATGAGATAATTATAAAGTAAACAATAAATTTCACTAATACCATGATAAAGAAAACATTGATAATAGTTATAACGTGTCTTTTCGGCATCTCTTGCTTTGCTGGAAACGACATTCCAAAAGTAATTCCAGCTCTGCAAAGTTGGAAAAAACAAAACGGGAAATTTATTCCAAAACAAACCGGAACAATAGTCGTAAGTAAAAAAGACTCTGGAATGCTGATGCAGACGGCTCTTATACTAAAAGATGACTTGAAAGAGATGATGGGATACGAATATAGCGTTACTACTGGACTTAAAGCCGGTAAAGGTGACATTTCTTTATCAATAGGAAAAGAGAAAGACCGTTTGGGCTGCGAAGGTTATGAATGTTCAATAGGTGATAAGATAGAAATCGAAGCCAATACGGCAAAGGGCGTATTTTGGGGAACCAGAACGCTACTGCAGATGATATATAACCAGCCCGACGGTCTTCAAAAGGGAAAAGCAATAGACTTCCCGAAATACAGCAATCGCGGATTTATGATAGACGTAGCAAGAAAGTTCTTCTCTATGGATTTTCTTAAAAACTACGTGAAGATTCTTTCTTTCTACAAAATGAACGAATTACAGATTCACCTGAACGACAACGGATTTGTTGAATTTTCAGACAACGACTGGAACAAGACATATTCGGCTTTCCGTCTGGAAAGTGACAGATATCCAGGACTTACGGCAAAAGACGGATCATACACAAAGGAAGAGTTCCTCGAACTTCAGAAAATGGCAGCAGAATATGGTATAACCATTATCCCTGAAATCGATGTCCCTGCGCATTCTTTGGCTTTCACTCACTACGATCCACGACTTGCAGCCGACAATAAGGAATATGGAGCCGACCATCTTGATCTTTATAAAAAAGAAGTTTATGACTTTGTCGATTCACTTTTCGACGAATATCTTAGTGGAGAAAATCCTGTATTCATTGGTCCTGAAGTACATATCGGTACCGACGAATACAATTTAAAAGAAGCAGAACAGTTCAGGCATTTTACAAATCATTATGTAAAGCTGATAAAAAAATACGGTAAGACTCCGAGAGTTTGGGGCAGTTTGAAAATAATGAAAGGTGAAACAAAAGTAAACCTTGAAGACTGTGTAATCAGTGCATGGAACGCCAACTGGATGGATGTAAAGACTTCACTTGCTACAGGAGCAAAAGTAGTCAACCTTTGCGACTGGTTCTTGTATTTAGTTCCTGCAGTAAACTATTACCATGACTTTTTGGAATATGAATGGCTATACAATAACTGGCGTCCTGAAATGATGAGAAAAGACGAAACTATAGAAGAAGGTAACCCTAACTTCCTCGGAGCGATGCTGGCAGTATGGAACGACAGGGTTGGCAACGGTGTAAGCCAACAGGATGTACATTTCAGATGCTTCCCTGCAATACAGCTTGTTTCTGATAAGTTATGGAAAGGCGAGAATAGCAATAATGTTTCTTACAAGGAATTTGAGAAATTGTGCCAAACTACTCCGGAAGCCCCGGGAGTAAATTTGATGGCAAAAGTAGAGAAAGGCGGTAACCTTATAGAAAATAATAAAATTCTGTCAATAGACGGAAAGACTAAAGTTGCCACAAAAATAAATGAAATAGGTTATCCATACGCTGTAGAATTTGATATACGCACTGACAGTGTGCCTGCCATAGATGGAATACTTTTCAAGGGGCCTCACTCTGAATTTGTAACAAACTGGCAGAACACAGGCAAATTTGCTTTCAGACGCGATGGTTATGAGTTCGTATTCCACGATTATCGTCTGCCGGCCAGTGAATGGACGAAAATACGCATTGAAGGCGATGTGAAAGGTACTACACTCTTTGTTAATGGAAAAAAGATTGAAAGACTGGAAGGACGTACACGCGAGGTATATAACTTCAAGCATAACAGAAAAGACAAATTCTGGTATGTAGAGACACTGATATTCCCACTCGAAACCATTGGTGACGAATACATGGGTTTCAAAGGTGATATCAAGAATATTTCGTACAGACATACTGAAAATAAATAATACAGCAGAACTGAAAGATACATCTAAAAGGAAGCAAGAACTAACATGAATAAAATAAAAGGGTTATTGATTATATTTCTTTATCTTCTTTCTCTCCCCGTGACTTATGCCCGGGGAGGAAAGAATGATTATGAACTGATCTGGAAAGAAGATTTCAAAGGAAAATCTATCAATACCGGAAAATGGAGTAAAATCACAAGAGGGAAACCTGACTGGAGAAAATACATGTCGGACAATGAAACTTTGTATGAAGTAAAAAAAGGTAAACTCATACTTCACGGAGTTGAAAACAAAGGAATCGCACCAAACGACACTGCTCGATTTCTAACGGGTGGAATATCCACGAAAGGAAAATTCTCTATATGTTACGGAAAAGTTGAGGTTAAGGCAAAACTTGAAGCTGCACAGGGAGCATGGCCGGCTATATGGATGTTGCCTGAGAAAGGAGAATGGCCTAAAGGTGGAGAAATAGACATAATGGAAAGGCTTAATCACGATGATTTTGTCCATCAGACAATACATACGCACTATACTCATACATTGAATGAAAAACAAAACCCTCCACATACTGCTAAAGCCGCTATTGACAGCGATGGGTACAATGTATATGGCGTAGAGATACTACCAGACAAAATAGTTTTCTCCGTAAACGGAAAAACGACACATACCTATCCCAAAATTGAAACAGACAAGGAAGGACAATTCCCGTTTGGTACTCCTTACTATATACTAATAGACATGCAGATAGAAGGAGCATGGGTAGGCAAGGTAAATCCTGAAGAACTGCCCGTACGGATGATAACGGACTGGGTAAAGGTATATAAATTGATACAATAGAAAAAATCAGTTCTTATCTTGTTGGAAAACTGTTTTTGTCCTTATGATATCTATAAACCACAGTGTGATTTGTAAAAACCATAGTGTGGTTTGTAGAAACAACACTGTGATTTGCACAAACAGCACTGTGGTTTACAGTTTTTTCTTGAAAAAAACAATTTGTTTTACGCCTGTATTGAAGTTTTCAATAGCATTATTTCTTTTTCCTCCCGAATTACGGCACTTCACCGTTTTAATGGAAAATATTTCTACTAATACACCATTTGATTTACAATATAGGAACATCCACTATCTCACCATCTTCCCATCCCTGTATCTCCATTTCCACAGTAAAGCCTGTTGTCGTTTTCTTCAGGTTAAAGATACAATAGCTACCTGCCTGGAACTTTTTCAATGTCTCACTTGCTGCAATAGGAAGCTCTGTGATGAATTCACCTTTATCCGTAATAGCTCTTACTCTTAACTGTGATTTGGTGAAATCCCCTGAAGGAAGTACCGGCAGATATGCTTTCTTCATTTCCTGAGAAGCGACCTGCATACCATTATTATCAAAAGCCAAAGCTACCGATACATTAGGACTTCCTTTCACCACCGCTTCTGTCTGACTCTGCGGATTGAAGGTTGCAGACGAATAAAACACAGCATTTCCATCCGCTGTTGACATTTCTATTGAGTTAAGGTTGAATGCCTCATCTGTACTGTTTGTCACCTTAAAGATGACAAGTGATGTGAGATGTTTGAATACCACACCTGTCAGCACATTGCCACCTTCCTCATTGCGTACTGGTGGTGCATACATTGGTCTGAACTGTCCCAAATGTCGTGAATCATCTGCCGCAGCCTGACTTATAGTTCCGTCTATCGGCACATTCAATTGTACTTCACCATTTGTTCCTATTTCCATAGGTGGATATATACCGTAATAATAATTTGTCTCCACCCTGCTGCCAACATACTCAAAATTACCGGAACCTATCGAAGGGCCACCAACAAGGGTGAAATCACATGCTGTTACATCATCTGCAGCACTTCCTACCATCATGCGAACCTTATCCCCACTATCCCATCTTACCTGAAGCTGTTCATCCTTTGCCGGTAAATTTTCATCAATAGAAGCCCTGCTATATTTAGACGACTCCGTAACATTCATTGATATTTTAAAATTCGCAATATCTTCATCTTCTGTATTTCCTGCTCCAATATCGCCTCCCGTCGGATTATCCACTACTCCATTATCCGAAACATCAGTCTTTCCGCAAGAAAAAAAGCTAAACAGCAATGCTGTTAAAAGGAAAAATCTGCTTACTTTATTCATAATTTCATCAAAGATTACCATTCACCAACATATCTATCTCCCTCCGCTCCGAAAACTCCTGTAGATGAAATGTTACCATCTGTACTTGCACAAAGAATTCCTTCTGACAACATCTCAATACATTCGCAAACAGGTGCAACATACAATTCTTTTACCTCAACTTTTTTCAATTCTTGTTTCATAAACTATACCTATCAAATTATTTATCTAATGTTTCACAGATTACAAGACAATATTAAACATACATTTGTTCATCATATTGTTCAAACCTATGCTTTTATTGATTTAAGTCAATAACAAAACGATAGAAAAAAAGTTCAAGACCTTAACTATAATCGTTATTTTAGTTACACATTAAAACAAAAAAAATCCCACAAACTTCTTGATATTGAAGCCTGTGGGACAAAATCTATATCTTATTATCTATATCAGAACATATATGCCAGAGAAACCTGCCATGAATTTTTTCTAATGCTGGAACGCAAGTTACCGTCAGAAGATTCAACAATCATGTCTCCAAGTTTACTTGCTCCGATATTATAGTTAACTCCAACCTGAAGGTGACGAAGCAATTTTAAACCGGCTCCTACATTGACACTGACAAAACTTTTGTTTGACTCTTCCATTAACTGCTTCCATCCGTCATTTATGCTGAAACCGAATTGTGGACCGGCTGCAACATATACTCCAAGTGTGCTTCCAAGTCCTAATGTCCATTTAAGGTTTACCGGAATTTCTACAGATTTCAGCTTCTCGGAATTCTTATTATTAACATCCAAACCTGATTGTGAATAAAGAGCTGCCACATCTATTCCTAAACCGATAATAGGCAGAGTAACATCAACCATAGGACCTACAAAGAAACCGGTTGTATTATCTCCTACTTTATTATCTAACTTAGAAACATCCAAACCACCCTTCAGACCGAATTTTACTTGAGCCTGTGCAGGAACAGCCAGCAACAGACACGCCATAATGACTAAAGTTGAAAAAATCTTCTTCATAATTGTTCTATTTTTAAAATTTACAATGGCAAAAATAATAGTTTAATATTAAAAAACAAGCTTTTTCTTAAGATTTTATATTTGCAAATAAAACAAATACACTTCAATCCCGAATTATCAAATATAAAACAAACGTCTGCCCAATAATGTTTAAACACCATTTAAATTGTATTTAAACTATATTCAGCAGACGTTCTAATAAATATACTATTTTAAATTACTTATTCAGTTTCCACGTAAATCCATCCTTGGTATCTTTTACTTCAAATCCCAAAGCTGCAAGATTGTCACGAATCTTATCGCTTGTAGCCCAATCCTTGTTGGCCTTAGCCACCATACGCTGTTCCAAAAGCATATCAACAACCTTACCGTATGCTTCCTCACGTGCAGCATTATTTTCAGAATCTGCTTTAAGACCAAGAATATCGAATACAAACATATTGAATACCTGTTTCAACTCTTCAAGATCAGCCTCGCTGATAGTAGCCTTCTTGTCGATTACAGTATTTATCATACGTGTAGCATCGAAAAGGTGTGATATAACGATTGGAGTGTTAAGGTCATCGTTCATCGCATCGTAGCATTTCTCACGGAGTCCTGCCGGTTCAATACCGCTTGTAGTCTTAGAAGGAGTGATACGTTCAAGGTTCTTTACACCTTCCATCAGACGTTCAAGCCCCTTTTCAGCAGCCTGAAGAGCTTCGTTACTGAAGTCAACAGTACTACGGTAATGTGCCTGAAGGATGAAGAAACGTATTGTCATTGGCGAATATGCCTGTGCCAGCAACTTATTGCTGCCTGTGAAGAACTCGTCAAGAGTAATGAAATTACCCAAAGACTTACCCATCTTCTGACCGTTGATGGTAATCATATTATTGTGCATCCAATAACGTACCATGTCATGTCCCTGCGAAGCCACACTCTGTGCTATCTCACACTCATGGTGAGGGAACACAAGATCCATACCTCCGCCGTGGATATCGAATGTCTCACCAAGATATTTTTTACCCATGGCAGTACATTCGCAGTGCCATCCTGGGAAACCGTCACTCCATGGTGAAGGCCAACGCATGATATGTTCAGGTTGTGCACACTTCCAAAGAGCGAAATCTGCCGGATTATGCTTTTCCTGCTGGCCGTCAAGTTCACGTGTAGTGTTGATTACATCATCAAGGTTTCTTCCTGACAATTTTCCGTAATGATGGTCTTTGTTATATTTGGCTACATCAAAATATACAGATCCCTGACTCTCATATGCATATCCGTTCTTTAGGATTTCTTCTACCAGCTGTATCTGTTCGATGATATGTCCCGAAGCATGAGGTTCTATGCTTGGCGGAAGAACGTTAAGTGCTTCCATTGCCTTGTGGTAACGGTTCAGATAATACTGCACTACCTCCATCGGTTCAAGCTGTTCAAGACGTGCTTTCTTTGCAATCTTGTCCTCACCGTCATCGGCATCATGTTCAAGATGACCAACATCAGTGATATTGCGTACATAGCGTACCTTATATCCCAAATGAGTGAGATAACGGAAAAGAATATCGAAAGTGATTGCCGGACGTGCATGTCCCAGATGAGCATCGCCATACACGGTAGGTCCGCACACATACATACCCACATGAGGTGCGTGAGCCGGTTTGAAAAGCTCTTTCGTGCGGCTCAGTGTATTGTAGATTAAGAGTTTATTTTCCATAATGCATAAAACTATGTTAGACTGCAAAGTTATAAATAAATTCCATGACAGACATAAACTACCGGTAATTTTCTTTCAATACATCAATATAATACACTGTATTACTTCACAATAACCACTCCGCCTTCAGGCTGCAACACTACTGAAACCGACGATGATTTCTTTATCTTTAGTGTTTCTTTCTGAGGTTCACGCTTTTTGTTGTCATAATAATATGTACATTCGTCACCATCAGACAGCATAGGAAGGTTCAGCTCAAGTTTTAAAGGTTCTTTCAGCGCACTTACTCCGGCAATATACCAGTGTCCGTTATGTCGGCGCGCCAAGACGCAATACTTTCCGGGATAGCCGTCAATAAACCTTGTCTCGTCCCATGTAGTAGGAACTTCTTTCATAAACTCTATCATTGACGACGGAGCATCGTAAAGATTATTCGGAGTTATGGCAAAATTCTGTATCGGATTCTGGAAGAGTACTGCTGTGGCAATCTGGAACACATCAGTAGTACGTCGTATCATTCCTCCATCATTTGTCCTGTTAAGTCTCTTATTCAGAATTGTACCTCCAAACTCCATGCTTCCCACGGTGTTACGGATGAACGGATGAAGAGTTGCATTAAATGCCTCCATATCATCGGCATGCTGACTGAAAATCAGATTCTCTGAAGCAAGTACGGCCTCACTTCCCACATAGTTAGGATACATACGTTCCCATCCGCGAGGAATTGTACATCCATGGAATATTATCATAAGACCATGATCGTTGGCATCACTCAGAATATCCTCGTAAAGTCCCAACATCTGTTGCTTGTCACTACCGAAAAAATCCACCTTCAAACCTTTCACTCCACATTCCTGAAGCCATTTCATCTCACGCTTACGGTCAATCGAATTACTCATGCACTGCTTTGCACACTGAGGAGCATCATTCCAATATCCGTTGGAGTTATACCATACAAACACTCCCACACCTTTACTCTTGGCATATTTGAAAAGTTCCTCCATACGCTCACGGCCAATGTTAGTTTCCCATCCGCCGTCTATCAATGTAAATTCATATCCCATTTCAGCAGCCAAATCAATGTATTTTATCTGATCCTCATAATTGATACTTGGGTCCTGCCATACTATCCAGCTCCATGTGGAACGTCCGAATTTATATTCTTGTGATGGTTCATACAACGGTTCGACAACATCAAAAGGTACTGTAGTTTCAACTATAGGCTTCAGATTGTCACCAACAGTAATTGTACGCCATGGAGTTTCACCAGGCAAAGCCAAACCTGGAGTGGAAGATCCCAATCCGTTAAGTTCACCCTCATTTGGAAAAGCAATAGTATATAATCCATCCTCAGTAGCTTCACTGATATGCGAAGCACAATACTTACTTCTTACACCAGTTTCAGAAATCAATGCCCAACTGTCTCCAATATGGAAAAGACACGGGAAAGTATATCCTTCGCCATACTGTGAAGTTGTAGAAATAGGAGCATCTGCCTTATATTCCTCTTCATAACTAGGCTTGGTTCTCTTCCAACCTACCATTGGATCGCTCTGAGGACAAATAAATGTCGTTGTATTCTCCGGAAAATCGAAACCTGTAGCCTCCGACTTCATCACAATGGAAGCTGTTTCGCCGTACTGCGGTATCTCATAACGGAAAGCAATATCATTGTTGCTCACTCTGAATAATACATCAAAAGGCTTCTTGTCAACATTAGAGAATTTCACTTTTAGTTCATTAGCATTATAATTTATGACTGAACTCTTAATTCTATCTTGGGTATATGTCTTTTTTATTGTAGACAATGTATGTTCCACGTAAGAGATATCAGTACTAAAATTACCGATATTAGTAACAAAGCCCAAAGGAGAATCCTCTAAAATAGTCATATCTTTATAAGTTACAGAATAAACAGGCTTACCCTTTTTTACGGATATTTCAACTTTAAGATTACCATCAGGTCCTTTCACTGTAGCCTGCTGAGCTGATAAGATAGAAAAAGTAAGTGCAAACGCACAAAATAAAAGATGTTTGTTCATAAGTATTTAAATAGTTATTAATATCAGTACAAAGATAAAAATAGCAATAATAAATTGTACTAATCACACTTATTGAAATAATACATTTTAATCTTTTATTATGTAAATTAATTTTTTATTGTATTTAATGGGAATGTTATATAACCCGAAAACATAAACAATCTATATCCATTGATCTTCTGTATAAATAAGAAACAATTACCTTACAAACACATTTATTAAACACCTATTGAACCTTTTTACCCCAATAAGTCTTATTATTACCATATCCGGCATATACTATGGTATGTGTTCGCGGCGATGCCTCCCAATCTGTTTCACGCTGCAAATAAAGTTTTATACCATTGTCGAGCTCAAGGATATTATTATCACTGTTGAACTTCCATGCTACTCCTTTCCAACTTCCTGAAGACACTTTATGATCGGCAGAAAGGGTAATTATTGAAGAAGTCCTTTGATTTCCATACGAATATGACAAATCGATGTGCTCCCAGTTTCCTACAAGCTCACTCTCGTTAATCGCAACCTGCGGTACGGCTCCATATCGTTCAGGCATAACCAAAGGCCATCCATCTTCGGTCCATCTGATGCTTCTTACATGTCCCATCATGATGGCATTGCTGTACGCATTGCCTCCTACATTTGCCGGGAAACGGCCTTGTGAAGCAAAATACCAGTTGTCGTTTCCATCGTCAAAAACACAACAGTGGGAAATACCAACCCAGCCATAACTTCCATTAAACTTATAAGGATGAGTTACAACAGGAAGAATATCACCACCGGCATTAGTAATATCAGTACCATCTATTCCCAAATAAGGTCCCTCAATATCGGCAGCCCTGGCTACACGGGTATTGTACGGCACATCCAATGCGTCGTAAGCCATGAATAAATAATAATATCCGTCATGATAAACTATCTCCGGACCCTCTGAAGCCTGCCAACGGTTACCCATCTGACGTGTGGCAATAAGCTTACCATAAGCTGCTATATCATCATTTGTTCCCCAAGGTTTCGGCAGCTCTGCTTTTACTTTTCCTGTCTCTCCATCAAGTTCCACCAATGCAATACCGCTATGCCAAGAGCCATAAATCAGATAATGTTTTCCATCATTATCAATAATATAACTAGGATCAATAGCATTCCACTTGTAATAACAATTACCCCAATCGTTAGCCGGAACTTTGAAGTTCAACCCTTTATCAGAAGCGTTCGTGATGACATAACCTTTATCTACCCATCCGTCGTTATTTGCAGGATTCTCATTTTCCATCAAACCGATGAAAGCCCGTTCGCTCCATGTTCCGGCACCATCAATGTATCCGGGACATACTATGGAATAATACATACGATATAATCCATCTCTCACTTTTCTGACGCAAGGTGCCCAGTAACCAAAATCAGAGACTGCCGGTGTTACTTCGCTCAGTCCCATTTCAGCACGTATCTCATTAAGCTTTGGAATAACCCAGTCCGGCAGGTTCTGCATTGTGCCGCCAAGATACTCCCAGTCCACCAGATTCTTTGAACGGCGTCCATGGAAATGTCCTCCGGCTGTATGTGCATTACCATACGAGGCATCGGTCTGGTACATATAATAATACCCATCTTCGGCAAGTACTACAGTGGGGTCGTGCACATTACTCAAATTCCACTGACCACGTTTTGACCAATCTGCAATACTGACATAATTGTCTTCATAAGATGGTGCTATATAATTGTCCAGCTGTTCGTCAATACTTTGTTTTTCTGTAGTTACAGCAAGTACATCAGAATATGTGTAACGGCTATCAGCATAAATATAGGCACAAACATAATATGTAGTATTACCTATTAAACCGGAAACAGTAGCACTAAAGCTATCATCAGCATCTACCACGTTATCATTAATGTTTGGAGTCTGATTATTAACACTATAACAAAAGCCTTTCTTAACGACCGCATCCGAATTGCCGGAGACAGAAGATGATACAGTGAATGATGTTCCTGAAACTGACAGGACTTCAGGCTTAGTCACTATAATATCACTGCCGCTATCGTACTCTATGTCATTTTTATCACTACAAGCGGTCAGAACGAATAGAAACCCTATAAATGTCCAAATAAATGATATTTTTTTCATTCAGTTATTTTTTTAATCCATGCCTTGCCATATTAATTAAAAAATGGGAAGACATGGATTGGAATTAAATCAAAGTTAATCTACATCAAAAACAAGATGACTGCCGTCTACCGTCAATGCAAAATTCAAATCACTTGGATCGACTGTATTTATTCCCAAATAATATTGGGTAGAAGTTGTTCCTGTTGTTCCCTGCATAATAGCCTGTACATCGGCAGTGCCATTACCACAGTTGGTTACATAGACTGTTACTTCCGCTCCGTCCATACCGGCAAGCCAAGTAGCCCAATCACCTTGAGTACCGGCTGCACGGCAAGCCGCATAACCATTGCCCCATCCGTAGTTATCGGCACGAACCACTCCATATTCATTCAATGCCGCTCCGCGAAGTACGACAACAAAGTTATTCCAGTTGCCTGCCATGCTGCTATAGTTTGTAAATGAGATTGACTTGGTTTCACCTACAGGGACATTGAACTCATCGGAGAAAGCGCCCCAGAATGCAGTTGAATTGTCTTCAGCTCCAACTATGGCTATGCTATTGTTCACTTCAGACACTGCTGATTCGGCAACAGTAACATTTACTTGAGCTGTCACTCCATCCTCGGCAGATATTGTAACAGTTTGTGTGCCTTCTATGGCAGGAACAGTAGAGAAACTAAGTATAGAATTATCAACAGGTTTTGATGTTCCATTAACATAAGTAGCAGTGACAACCATACCTGTCGGGTCAAAAGCCAATGTTCTGTCTGTCAGTGCTTCTGTGGCAGCAGAAGTATAAACGTAATATGTATTACGTGTAGGCTGTGTTGTAACTTCTATAGAAACTATTTTCTCTACAACTTCGAATGTGGCATTTGCCATTACCGGCTGATTACAGTTCTCTCCCTTAAAAGTCTTGTTGTAAACAGCTACAAGTATTTTTTCGCCTGGAGTATCCATATCCGGAATGGCTGAAAAGCTCAAATCGGCAGCAGTAACAGTCTTGGTCACACCTTCTTCGAAAGAAACTATTGCAGTAACATCTGCCATAGCATCTTCAAGAGTGGTTCCTACATTGACCCTTTCAGGTACATTCTGCAGTTCCATAGATATAGGATTCTTATCTTCCGCAGAAGTATATCCGCCAATAGGTTCAATATTAGACTGCAGGAAATCGATATAAGAACCTTCAGGAACAAGGAAGCAACGTATGTTGGTATTACTTGGATCTGCATTCAGGTTTTCAAGTGCATAAGGCTGTTTATATGACTTGGTAACCACTCCGTTTGTCATCGTAACAGTGAATGCCTCGGCATTGGTTCTATCGACTGTCAATGTAACCTTTCCACCTAATTTATCGACACCGGCATCAGTATCTGTCTCAAAAGTAAGTGTACTTTCTACGTATGAACGGTCAATATAATCGCCCCACTCTGAATTGCCCGAAGGCTGATTATCGAAACGTATTGCCCCGTACTCCTTATAATCCTCAGCACCACGGTCGGCATCGGAGCATATTATCAAAGCAAAATTCTTATATGTGTTAGTAGCACTAGGATTAATATGCAGATTGAAAACCCCATTCCATTTCTCACCATCCGGAACTACATAGTATTTTGAAAATGCTACCCACCATCCACTGGAAAAATCAGCATTCCCAATTGTATAAACATCTTCTTCCATACCTTCAAGAACCTCTTCTGTTCCCTTATTGGCATTTGCTATAGAATCGACTTTCTCTGAAACCCAATCTGGTGCGTTAACTTCGTATATTTCACCACCTTCGCAACCGGTCAATGCAAGAAAGCCCAAAGCCATTGAACCGCATACGGATAATATTTTATTGAAATGTCTCATTTTATTTAATATAAAAAAAGTAATTAACTAAAGCCTTCCTATTCTTAAACTACTTGCTTAAATCCACTACCGGACGTACAGTCCATCCTTTTTCCTGGAAATAAACAGAGTTATCTGAACTTAAGTTTGCAGAGTTTCCTTCCAAGTTAGGGTTCTTATTCATAAGACTCTGTACAATAGGCAAGAATTCGTGTCCCGGCAAATAGGTATCGAATGAACACTTCAACTCTGAATCGCTTGAAATATCACTGTAGCTGACCGGATCTTTAACATTCACTGTAGAACGACGGAATGTGCCGTGTTCTTTAAGCTGGTTCAGACGACCTTCGTCATAGAAGAATCCCCAACGAATCAAATCAAACCCACGGCCGAACTCACAACCGAATTCTTTTGGACGCTCTACATTTGCTATCTGTTCGAACAGCTTGTCGGCTGTATTGAAATCCGAAAGTTTCAAGTCAGGTAAATCCGCACGATTACGTACCTCGTTTATCCAGTCTATTGCCTGCTGAGTAGGACCGTTTACTTCATTCTCACATTCGGCTGCACGCAACAGTACATCAGAATAACGCATCAGACGCAAATTGATACCACATTTCAATCCTGTGATAACAGAATTATACAGTCCGGTACGAAGATTGGTATTCTTGGCTATAGGCAGACCGCCATAATTGTTATTAGTCACAATATTATCTGTAGGTGAGAGTACATTTGTATAAGCGACATTTCCATATTCAAATCCCTCCCAATCCGATTCGTAAGTTCCAATTGTCCAATATAGACGAGGGTCTAAAGTACCATTTTTAGTACGTTCGCTTTTAAACAAGTTATATAGCCATGGTGAAGCCGAGATATCTGCCCAACCACCATACATGCCAGGACCAAAGTTACTTTCAATGGCATGACCTTGTGTAGCGTTAGGACTGGTATTTACAGGTGTCCATTCATCATCTGTACCCTGCGAACCAAAATCAAGGAACTGAACCTCGAAAAGACTCTCATCATTATTTTCATAGGCTGAACCTTCACGGAAGTTATCGCCATAATTGTCCATCAGTCTGTAAGTACCGTACTTCTTGCCGATAATATCTTTAAGTACAGTCAAAGCTTCGCTGAACTTATGGCGTACCATAAGAGTACGTGCATAGTATCCTGCAGCCGCACCGCAAGTGGCACGTCCTCCTGCCCATTCGCCACCTTCATCGCGCGAAGGCAATAGTTCCATTGCTTCTTTGAAATCTTTCTCTACATGGTCAAGCACAGCGTCATAAGTACTGTTGGCTCCATAAAGTCCATCCAAAGAAGAATAGCTGTCGTAATCTGTGATAAGTGGCGGATTCTGGTAATAGCCTACAAGATTATAATATGACAAGCCACGCAAGAAAAGAACCTGTCCCTTGATACGTCTCATTTTTTCCGAGAGCTGACTATTATCATCACCACAGCGCGAAATGGCGAAATTGCATACATTAATAGTATAATACCATTCTCTCCAAGGCCACCAGGTAATGTCGGAAGTAACTTCAGCATTCAAATCGTCAAACGGCAAATACCAAACCTGAGATGAATTCCAGGCCTCATCTCCACGGCACACATCTATAGTATAACCAACACGGGCATAAGAGCCTTCCATACGTATATGGTTGTAAGCAGCGATAACACTCTCTTCCAAATCATCGGCATTAAATCCGAAAGTACTTGATGTCTGTTGGTTAGGATTTACCAAATCCAATCTGTCGATACAAGAAGACAGAGTTCCTAATCCTAGAATGAGAGCAAGTGAATATTTATATAGTTTCATACGATATTTTTTTAGTATTTATATACTTAATTTCTATTAGAATGTGAAATGAACACCACACATAAATGTACGTGCAGTAGGGAAAGAACAGAAATTATAACCCGGAGTAAATGTACCACCAGCATAATCCACATTATATCCTTTATAGCCTGTGAATGTATAAAGATTCTGTCCTGAAACATACAAACGTACATCAGATATATACTTACCAAACCACCTATCAGGGAAATTGTAACCAAGCTCAACATTGGCTATCTTCCAATAAGCCGCATTCTGGATTTTACGTGAGCTGAACAAATCATTCCAAGCCAAGCTAGCACTATTTGTAACATACGTGCGAGGGACATCTGAAAGATATGTAGAACCATCTTCGCTGAAACGATTGGCATCAAGCATAGTAACATCCTTATTACCCCATCCGTAGCAAGAGTTCAATGAATTGTAAATATCATCACTGACATGATAATTAAGCGCACCGAAAGTGGCGATGCTCAAATCAAATCCTTTATACTCGAAACGTGCATTAAGACCAAAATTAACTTTAGGCAAACCACTGCCAAGCACTGTCTGGTCGTATGAGTCAACTTTACCGTCAGGTGTACCGTCCGGACCACTGATATCCTTATATAAACAATCACCTATCTGAGCTCCTTCCTGAACCGCATGATTGTCAAGATCTGCTTGTGTACGTGCTATTCCTTCATAAACCCAACCATAGAACTGACCGATTTCCTCGCCTACATTAGTGATATAAGAACCTGTGATATAGGAATCTGTTCCAAATCCCAATGAAGTTACGCGGTTTTTCAGTGTACTGAGATTGGCAGACACTTCATATTTGAAAGGGTTATCATGATTACGATAAGTAGCAGAGAACTCAAAACCAGAGTTTTCCATTGACGCCGCATTCATTGTTACTGTAGTATTTGAAACACCTGCCTGTTCAGGAACAGGAACTGCATAAAGCAAATCTTCACTGGTATTCTTATACCATTCAGCAGTAAATTCCAAACGATTGCGGAAGAATGCAAGGTCAACACCAACATTATAAGTTTTTTTCTTCTCCCAAGCCAAATTATTATCAACAAAAGTAGAGATAGCAGAACCGGTTATTGGAGAATTATTAAAGTTATATGTCATATTATTCCGTGACATTACCGCCTGATACATGTACTCACCGATATTTTCGTTACCAAGCTCTCCATAGCTACCACGAACTTTAAACATGTTTACTACATCTTCATTGAACGGAAAGAAGTTTTCCTTATCAAAACGCCAACCCAAAGATACAGAAGGGAATGTTCCCCAACGAATATTCTTTGACAAACGAGAGCTGGCATCTCTACGTACTGTAGCAGAGAACAAATATCTGTCGTCATAGTTGTAATTGACACGACCTATATAAGACAAGATTGCATGCTTATATTCAAAACTCTCAGAATAAGTATCTGCTGCATTCTGGAGTTGCAGGAAATATGGTTCAGTAAAGTTAATACCCCAACCTGTAAGCAAGTCTGTATTTTCCTCCTGATATGTCTGACCTGCCACTATATTAATATGATGTTTACCTATTGTTCCGTCGTAAGTAAGAATGTTTTCAATAAGAGCATCCGAATAATCGCGTGACCCCTTAGTCAAACGTTCATTACTCTTGGCAAGATAAACACGATTACTCTGCACCCATGCAGGAATCCATGTAAAATCTTTACAATGAGTCTTACTGTATGACAGATTTATCTTATAATTCAATTTATGGTTTTTACTTTCAACACCAATCATCTTAAGCAAATCCACATCTGCTGATCCTGTACCTACAAAACGGTCAACCCGAGTATTACGCTTCAACAAATTATTGATCAACAAAGGATTTGATGCTGATATATCTCCATGAACTGTATCATAATAAACTCCATAACCATAAGCGTCATAATTGAAACCATTTGCTATTCCCACAACATCATCAAGTACCCATGTCGATTCGTCGTATGCTTTTATAGTAGGCTGCATTAATAAAGTTCCACGCAAAACGTTAGTAACATCGCCATACAATCCCTGAACATATTCAGATGCATTAGACAAGCCCATATTATCCTGATCAGAATGAGAATAAACAAAACTGGTCTGGAACTTTACGAATTTAGTATCCATAGAATTATTTACACGTGCCGTAAAACGCTCATAATTAGGGCCTGCTCCTTCAAGCGTTCCTTGCTGGCTAAAATAGTCCAATGAAACATTATAGGTACTGCGTGAACTACCTCCTGAAAGGTTTACATTATGATTCTGACGAATACCGGTTTTGAAGACTTCATCAAACCAGTCTGTATTTGTATCATCCTGGAAACGGTATTTACCTGTGGTGCTATCAAGATTATATCCTCCAGGCAAAGGAGTATTTGAATTCAAACAAGCCTGACCAAGGTATTGACTGTATTGGTCAGCATTCATCACATCATAAACACCTTTTGATATATTATCAACACCAAAATATCCATTATAATCAACTTTCAACGGCTGATCTTTCTGACCACGTTTGGTAGTAATAATAACTACACCATTAGCTGCACGTGATCCGTATATGGCTGCAGCCGAAGCATCTTTCAGCACCTGGATAGTCTCAATATCATTTGAAGAAAAATCACGGATAGAAGTTCCCATAGGAACACCGTCTATCACATAAAGAGGCGCAGTACTTCCAAATGATCCAATACCACGGATACGTACTGTAGGGTCGGCACCAGGCTGTCCGTCGGAAGTAATCTGTACGCCCGGGACCTTACCTTCTAGCATGGAAGATATATTAGAATGTGACACCTGCTTCAGAGCTTCTGCATCAACTACAGCAACAGAACCGGTCAAATCAGACTTCTTCTGTGTACCATAACCGACTACAACCACTTGCTCCAAAACCAAATCACTCATCTGTAATTGGATTGGTTCAATAATAGCACGATTACGGACTGCAACTTCACGTTCATTATAACCAACATAACTTACAACAAGGACTGCATTACCGGAAACTTCCAATTCAAAGTTTCCATCTAAATCAGTGGTAGTTCCACCTTGACCATCTTTAATTCTGATAGTAGCGCCTAACAAAGGTTCACCCTGATCATCAATTACCTGACCACGAACTTTGATAGTTGGTGATTGTGCAACTGCAGCCATAGCTGAATGAGGATACATAGCTGTACCACCAAATGCACATAAGCCAAGCATTGCGGAAATAATAAATTGTTTTTTCATTTTTTAAGTATTAAATTTTATTATATATAAATTAGATTATAATAATCCAAAAGCAGAATATATTTTCAGTGTCTCATGTATAGAAATCAAAAGTATATCAAACCACCTCAAAGATATATATACATATAATCATCAAGGTGGACAAACGAACATTATAGGTGGAATAAATTATATTTCAGGCCAGCCATCAGAAGTCCACTTCATTTCACGTAAAAACAACTTGGGCGTACCATTTTCTTTTATTGAATAAGCATGCGAAACAAAATAATATTTGTCTTTAAATTTATATACTGCACAATGACCTATACCAGCATATTTATCATCGCCTTTTACTACTAATGTACCTCCTCCCTGTTCCATTAATCTACCATCACAATCAAGATAAGGTCCATAGACTTCTTTAGAACGTCCTACAACTACCTTATAATTACTGTCCAATCCGCGACAGCAATAATCGAACGACACAAAAAGGTAATAGAAGTCATTATGTTTTATAATAAATGGCGCCTCAACAGCATTATCACCAGCCTCTTCTCCACTGGCTTCCATAGGATTTTTCCGGCGAGAAAGCGAATGCCATTCCTGAGGTTCGTAGACAGTGTTCATGTCATCGGACAAACGCACCATCTTTATTCCATCCCAGAACGAGCCGAAAGCCATCCATGGAGTACCACTATCATCAATTATCAGATTGGGGTCGATTGCATTCCATGCATCACGATTAGGAACAGACTGTATAACAGGACCGTGGTCAACCCATTTGAAATCAGGACTATCCGGATTCAACGTCTTGTTGGTTGCATGTCCTATCGCTGATGTATTTTTCCCAAACGCGGAACAAGAATAAAATAGATGATATAAGCCGTTGTGATAAATTATATCGGGAGCCCATGTATGACCTTTATAACCATCAATCATGTCGACTGCCCATTGTGGAGGATTATCAAAGACTGGCTTTTCAAATTGCCAATCAAGCATTTCCCTGGACGACATTACAGATATTCCATTACCGGTAGAAAAAAGATAATATTTACCATCTTCTACTATCATTACCGGATCATGCGTCATTACATCCTCTACTGGAACCGAGGAATCCTGTCCATACATAAAAGCAGGAATAACAAACGCAGAAAAAGATACAAACAGATTTAATAATTGTGTTTTCATTTTTTATTTCAGGTTTATTTTTTATTCTGTCTGTCATTCTGACATCTCTTAACTCTGCAAATATAGACTAAAGCATAATTCCAATAGTGGACAAACGATGTTTTAAAGAGGACATATGGCTATACACTACATTTTAACGCAAATCTTCTTGCTTGTCATCCATTATACTGCTAGGTGTAACATTGAAATGTTTTGTAAAACAACGAGTAAAATACTTTGGATCGTTAAACCCTACTTCGTATGCTATCTCGGATATATTCATATTGTGTGTCGCCCTATTCTTTATTAATAATTCACGCGCAAGATTCAGCCTGTAGTTTCGCACAAACTGATTAGTAGACTGTCCTGTCAGATTTTGCATTTTTTTATTCAAGAGGCTTTTACTTACCCCCATTGCATCTACAAAATCTGCAACATCAAAATTAGGATTCATATAATTCTCTTTAACCACTTTAATGGCCTTGTCCAAAAACTTTTTATCACCTGATTCCTCATCTATTCCTAATGAATCTACATCCATAGTTAAATAGAACTTCTGCTGAAAGCGTTTTCTGTTCTCAAGAATACTTGAGATACGGGCCAACAACAAATTCTCGTCAAAAGGTTTCAGGAGATAAGAATCAACTCCAGTCTTATACCCTTCGAGTCTGGCTTCATCAGATGTTTTGGCTGTAAGCATAAGTATTGGCAAATGAGATATTGAAAAATCATTTCGTATCCTACGAGAGAGTTCCATACCATCCATTACCGGCATCATCAAATCACTTACAACAAAATCAACATTAAGAGTTTTCAAAATATGCAAAGCCTCTTCTCCATTCGAAGCTTCCATCACATTATAATATTCTGCCAGAATAGATCCTATATAATCCCGCATATCTTTATTATCCTCGACTACCAGAATATTAAGCTTACCATTTTTCTCTATTGACTGTACTGTTTCTTCTTCATGTTCATCTTCATCAAAAGTTTCATCACCAACAGCATTAGTATCGTCTCTGCTTACTGGTAGCAAAACCCTGAACGAGGCTCCTCCTGTTATGTTATTTCTAGCCACAACTCTACCACCCAAAAAAGAAATAAGCTTTTTACATAAGTATAAACCTATACCAGTTCCACTCTGACCACTGACAGAAGTATAATTTTGATTGTCTGCCTGATAAAAACGGTTAAAGATCTTATCAATATCATTTTCCGGAATACCTCTACCAGTGTCACGAACACTTATATATAACTGTTCTTGCCCCGCACTGTCTTTTATAATGGCAGCAAAAACACATACATATCCACCTTTATCAGTAAATTTAATGGCATTACTGATAAAATTGGTTATAACCTTACGCATAATGTCTTCATCAAACATTAAATATGGGTTACTCAAATGAAGATACACCTTAAGAATTATTCCATGGTCATTGGCAAATGCCGCAAATGGTCTTAAAAGATCGTCAAGAAATGTATTAATGTTACCATGATGACAAATTATCTTCATTCTTCCATCTTCAATTTTCCTAAAGTCTAAAAGCTGATTGATAAGCGAAAGCAAATATTTACTGTTCTTTTCTACCAAATTCAGCTGTTCTATTACCTGAGGATTGTAACTCAGCTTCAAAGCCCTCTCAATAGGACCCACAATAAGAGTTAGCGGAGTTCTGAATTCATGAGTGATATTTGTAAAAAAAGTGAGTTTATCCAAAGTTAGTTCCTCAACCTTACGTGACATTTCAAGAATCTTATTCTTTTGTTCCGTAATTTTGATATTCTGCTCTTTTAACAGTTCATTTTGGTTTGACAGTTCCATTGTTTGTCTGTACAGGATTCTCTGCTGCTCCTGCAATTCCTTAGTCCTTTCTTCCACTTTCTCATGAAGTATAACCTGCTGCTTTCGCATGGCATTGAATCTCCAGACAACAATTCTGTAACCCAACAACACTATGCATAGAACCACGGAGATAATAAACCATGATGTCTTATAAAAATAAGGCTCTACATCTATAATTAAATCATCAACAGATGATATCCAGTTTTTTCCATCAGATGTATATTTCAATTGGAACTTATATTTACCAGACCTAAGATTTGTATATTTTATTGTTCGTTTGTCAGTACTAGTGTTTATCCATCTATCATCAAATCCCAATAATCTATATGAATATGCAGCAAGTGTAGAAGGATTATAGTCTAATGCGGCAAATTCAAAAGACAGAGAACGGTCTCTTTCGTGAATCTTTAACATATTCTTTTCAGGATAAACAATATTGTCAAAAACACTTATTCTATTTATAACTACGGGATAATCATATACTTTCTCCTTTTCTATCATAGGATGAATTTCAGACAATCCTCCTGTACTGCCAATATATATCTTTTCACCATTGCCAGATACCGCAGCAGCATTCCAATAAAACTGGTCAGACACCAGCCCGTCATTGGAAGTATAGTTGACAAACATGTTTTCCTTTCGATCATATCTGGACAAACCATTTATAGTGGTAATCCAAATATCACCATACCAGTCTTCTAGGACCCCCCTGACATTATTATTAATGAGTCCGTCGGCCATAGTATAAGACGTGAACACGTATTCACCATTACCATTTCTTACTGCCCTGTATACTCCCGAACCATTACTCCCAATCCATAATTCTCCATCTTTAGTTTTTGTAATAAACGCAACACGTTCACAAGACATTCTCCCTGATGCATCAACTCCAGTCAGGTATTTCTTATAATTCAATTCTCCCTTAGAATATGAGATGAGATTTATCCTCAACAGACCAAATGCTGACGAAATCCACAAATCGCCATCATCTGTAATACATCCTCCCAAAGTATTACTGACAATTGGGTTTTCTTTACCGTGAAAAGGCTCTCTGACACTGTTATTCTTAGGATCATACACATAAACATTATTCGACGTGCAAATCCACAACAAGCCATTTATATTATCATAGACGAGTGTTGATATAAACACATCGGGAGTTTCTATCTTATTAAAAAGCTTACTTGCACCTTTTTTCCTGTTAATCCATCCAACTCCTCCCCCCCAGGTTCCTACATAAAGTCTGTCGCCGCCATCCAGTTCCAAAGCACTTACTGTATTATGTCCCAAAAAAGAAGATGCCCCCGTATCATAATGAAGAAAAGTATTGGTTCCCGAAAGTCTGCAATTCAATCCACCTTCGACAACTCCCACCCAAAGATTTCCATCACTATCTTCCTTAATGGAATTTACAAGGTTTCTAGACAGACTGGTATTCTGGTTTTGCAAGTGAATATAATTATTAATAGATATGCGGGAAGAATACATCTTGGTAAGTCCACCGGATTCTGTTCCAATCCAGATCATATTATTCTCAGCGTCATAATATATGTCATTTATAAAATTAGATTTCAACTGAAAATCGGAATTTATATCATCATTATACATTATGTGCTCGAAATCATCAGAAGACTGATTATAGACATTTATGCCCATTAATGTTCCAATAATGACATTGCCATCTTCTGTAGCAACTATATCAGTAACATAATTTTGGGATAGTGAAGACGGATTATTCTGATTGTAGACATATCTATAGACAGAATCTGTCAATAAATTATATTTCAAGACACCAAAATCTGTTGCAATCCATACCTCATTATGGTTATTGAATATACCAAAGACATGTTGACCGTTCAAAGAAGCAAGAGACAATGAAACAGATTGCGGCGCTTGCAGTGAGTTTGCTGTTTCTGACACCCTGCATATTCTATCATCCCAATGGAACCATATATATCCGTCAATCTCACACATGGCAGAACCCCTTTCGTTAACATTTATCTCTGAAATCTGGGCTATTGAAGATATATTACCATTATTGTCGAAGGATATTTTATATAAGAATCCGTCACTGCAGATCCAAATGTTACCGGATTTACTTATTATCATACCATCAACAGACGATTCAAACAATTCCTTACCTTCACCATTCTGAAGAACAGAGATAAGATTTAAATATTTTATCGAGACTATGTCAATACCATTTTCACCGGCAATCCACATCCTACCAAATTTATCTTCACACAAATGACTTACAAAATTAGACTTCAACTTACAATTATGTGTATTTGTACTAAAAGTTACAAACTCTTTTCCGTCATATCTAGAAACTCCACCTCCAGATGTAGAAATCCAAAGATAACCTCTGCTATCCTTTATAATATCATCGACAAAAATATGAGGAAGACCATCACGCATAGTTATACTGGACAATGAATATCTGTTTATCTGGCTAACCTCAGCCTGTAAGTATTCAACAAACGATAAAATTATAATTATGAAAATATTAAATCTGAATACATGAGAAAAATTATTATTCATATCCATTCTTTTTAGTTAATATACAAATTTAAAACATATTTTCATATATATAATAATCTAAAACATGCGTTTTCGTTATATTCTCTATTTATCCACCAAACTTAATTTTTTGTCCACCTCAAGACTTATATTATATAGTATTTTTGTTATGAATTTAATACTACAAACTTAATATCAATATGAAAAACCTAATTCTTTTTATTATCCTTGTAACTGCGACTATTGTCTCGTCTTTTGCAGGAAACAAAGACACTACATTCGTTGCTAAAGGTAATCCTATCATTACCCATAAATATCTTGGCGACCCGGCTGCTTTGGTACACAACGGTACAGTATATATCTATGCCGGACACGACGAATGTCCCGAACCACATCAGTATTATCTGATGAACGAATGGTGCATTTTCTCTACCAAGGACATGAAAACATTCACCGAACATTCTTACACTCTTAAAGCAAAGGATTTCAAATGGGCAAAGGGTGAGGCCTGGGCTAGTCAGGTAATAGAAAGAAACGGTAAATTCTACTGGTATGTAACAGTAGAGCATGCTACAATACCAGGAAAATCAATCGGTGTGGCAGTGGCTGATTCTCCTACAGGGCCTTTCAAGGATGCAAGAGGCAGTGCATTAATCACTAATGATATGACTACAGAATATACTTCTATAGCATGGGACGACATTGACCCGACCGTAATAATAGATGACGACGGACAGGCATATCTGTTCTGGGGCAACACTCAGTGCTATTATGCAAAACTGAAAGAAAACATGACAGAACTTGACGGTCCTATCATTCCGATAAATCTTCCACGATTCACTGAAGCTCCATGGATACACAAACATGGCGACTGGTATTATCTGTCGTTCGCATCAGAATTTCCGGAGAAAATTTGCTATGCCATGAGCAAAAGCATAAACGGACCATGGGAGTATAAAGGAATACTGAATGAACTGGCGGGAAATTCCAATACAAACCACCAGTCAATAATAGACTTCAACGGTAAATCGTTTTTCATCTACCATAACGGCGGAATAAATACCAATGGAGGCAGTTTCAGGCGCTCTATATGCATAGACCGTTTATATTATAATGCCGACGGTACAATAAAAAGAATACAAATGACCAGTGAAGGTGTCACCAATGAATAAATGCGTTATAAATAAAAAGAACTATTTTTGTATCATAAAACAATAATTAATAATTTTTCCATGAAAAAACACTTCACATTATTAAGTGCCTTAGCCCTTACAACATGCATGGGCATCAACGCACAAGAGGTAAACAACATGGTTGTCCAGACCAACAAAATCGGTGCTGAAATACAGCCTACAATGTACGGACATTTCTTCGAAGACATCAACTATGGTGCCGACGGAGGACTATATGCAGAACTTATAAAGAACCGTTCGTTCGAGTTTCCACAGAACTTTATGGGATGGAATATCTTCGGTAATGTAACTTTGCTGGATGACGGTCCGTTCGACAAAAATCCACACTATGTAAGATTGGGTGACCCGGGACATGCGCACAAGCGTACAGGAATCGAGAACGAAGGTTTCTTCGAAATAGGTATCAAGGCTGGTGAAAGCTACCGTTTCAGCGTATGGGCGAGAGGTGAAAACCAGAAAATCACTGTGGAACTCATTGACAATGCCTCTATGGGAGAAACACAGGTTATAACCTCACAGACATTGGATATCAACTCAAAGGACTGGAAGAAATATGAGATAAAACTTACTCCGGAACAGACATTCGCCAAGGCTCACTTACGTATCTTCCTTGCATCTGCAGGAACTGTTGACCTGGAGCATGTATCATTATTCCCTACCGACACATGGAAAGGCCGTGAAAACGGATTGCGCAAAGACCTTGTACAGGCTCTTGCTGATACCAAGCCTGGAGTGTTCCGTTTCCCGGGAGGATGTATCGTGGAAGGAACAGACCTTGCTTCGCGCTATAACTGGAAAAACTCTGTAGGCCCTGTCGAGAACCGTCCTCTGAACGAAAACCGCTGGCACTACACTTTCCCTCACCGCTTCTTCCCTGACTATTTCCAGACATACGGAATGGGATTCTATGAACTATTCCTGTTGGCAGAAGATATGGGTGCAGAACCATTGCCTGTACTTAGCTGCGGTCTTGCATGCCAGTTCCAGAATGAAAACGAAGAAGCACACGTGAAAGTTTGCGACCTTCAGCCATACATACAGGATGCTCTCGACCTTATCGAGTTTGCAAACGGAGCTACAGACACCAAATGGGGAGGTCTTCGTGCCGAGATGGGACATCCGGAACCGTTCAACCTCAAGTTCATCGGAATTGGTAACGAACAGTGGGGTCCTGAATACCCTGAACACCTGAAACCATTCGTTGAAGCAATCCGTAAGGCATATCCGGATATAAAAATTATAGGTTCGTCAGGTCCTAACTCTGAAGGTAAGGACTTTGAGTACCTCTGGCCGGAAATGAAGAAACTGAAAGTTGATTTGGTGGACGAACATTTCTACCGTCCTGAAGACTGGTTCCTAAACTCAGGAAGCAGATATGACAACTACGACCGTAAAGGTCCGAAAGTATTTGCAGGCGAATATGCATGCCACGGCAAGGGCAAGAAATGGAATCATTTCCATGCGTCACTACTTGAAGCTGCTTTCCTGACAGGCGTAGAGCGCAATGCCGACATCGTACACATGGCTACATATGCTCCGCTGCTTGCACACGTAGAAGGATGGCAGTGGCGTCCGGACCTGATATGGTTCGACAATCTCCGCTCTGTACGTACATGCAGCTGGTATGTTCAGAACCTGTACGGACACAACAAGGGAACAAACGTAATCCCTCTCACTATGGATAAAAAGGCAGTAAGCGGTCAGGAAGGACAGAACGGTCTCTTTGCAAGTGCCGTATTGGACAAGAACAACAACACATACATACTAAAGGTAGTAAACACATCGGACAAGAGTCAGAAACTGAACATCGAATTCAAGGGACTTAAGAAGTCTGCATCACTCGTTAACGGCAAGTGTATCACACTACACTCTGACAACTCTGACGCAGAAAACACTCTTGACGAACCAAACAAGATTGTTCCGGTTGAGAAAGATATCAATATAGAAAACAATATTCTCAATACCGAAATAGGAGAAATGACATTTGCTATCTACAAATTCGAAATATCTAAAAAATAATTTATGAAAAACATCTTTTTATCAATTGCCATAATGGCAAGTGTCTCAGCATTTGCACAGCAGAAAGCTACGATAGAGATATATACTGAAAAAGGGAACCAGATTATACCGAAAGAGATATACGGACAGTTTGCCGAACATCTTGGTACATGCATATACGGCGGACTTTGGGTTGGTGAAGATTCAAAAATTCCAAACGTGAAAGGTTACAGAACAGACGTGTTCGAGGCATTGAAGAAACTGAAGGTGCCTGTATTGAGATGGCCGGGAGGATGTTTTGCCGACGAATATCACTGGATGGATGGTATCGGTCCTAAGGAAAACCGCCCGCGCATGGTAAACAATAACTGGGGTGGCACGGTAGAGGACAACAGCTTCGGAACTCATGAATTCCTCAACCTCTGCGAAATGCTTGGTTGCGAACCTTACATCAGCGGTAATGTTGGTAGCGGCTCGGTAGAAGAAATGGCAAAATGGGTGGAATACATGACTGCCGAACAGGGAAGCCCTATGGCTAAGCTACGCAAGGAAAACGGACGCGAAAAGCCTTGGAAAGTGAAATATTTCGGAGTAGGAAACGAAAGCTGGGGATGCGGTGGAAGCATGCGCCCAGAATACTATGCCGACCTATACCGCCGTTATTCCACATACTGCAGAAACTATAACGGAAACAGACTGTTCAAGATTGCAAGTGGTGCAAGCGATTACGACTACAACTGGACTGAGGTACTTATGAAGAACGTAGGTCACAGAATGGACGGAGTATCTCTCCACTACTATACTGTGGCAGGTTGGACTGGAAGCAAAGGTTCGGCAACAAAGTTCTCAAATGAAGATTATTACTGGACAATGGGCAAGTGTCTTGAAATAGAAGATGTACTGAAACGCCACATAGCCATTATGGACCAATATGACCCTAAAAAGCAGATTGCCCTGATGGTAGACGAATGGGGTACATGGTGGGATGAAGAACCTGGAACTGTTCCCGGACACCTTTACCAACAGAATACACTGCGCGATGCCTTTGTGGCTTCACTCACTCTCGACGTGTTCCATAAATATACAGACCGCGTAAAGATGACAAACATCGCACAGATAGCAAACGTTCTTCAGTCTATGATTCTTACAAAAGACGACAAGATGGTATTGACTCCTACATACCACGTGTTCGAAATGTATAACGTACATCAGGATGCCACTTATCTACCATTGAATCTTGAATGTAATTACAAGGTGGTAAGAGACAACAGAGAAGTACCGATGGTAAGCGCGACAGCGTCACGCAAGGACGGACTGACACACATTTCTCTGTCAAACGTAGATTTGAATGAAGAACAGGAAATCACAATCAAACTTGACGGAATGAACGTAAAGAGTGTTTCAGGAAGAATCCTTACATCTGACAAGATTGACGATTACAACTCATTTGAAAATCCTGACGTGGTATGTCCTAAGGAATTCAAAGACGCTAAGATCAGCAAGAACACACTGAAAGTGAAACTGCCGGCAAAATCTATCGTCACACTTGAACTGAAATAATGTTTCCAATAAGTTTAGAAGATATATCCTAAACCTATAAAAAAAAACTCATTGTCAATCCTAGCGGATGACAATGAGTTTTTTTAACGTCCAAACGTTTTCCTGCTGATTAAAAATTAAATTTCCCAAGTATCGTTAGTATCAAGAAGCTCCGCAAAATTGTGGTATTTCTTCCTTTCTGAAACTTCTTTTATCTGGTCTTCTACAGCCTGTTCGTATGTAGGAGCCTCAACGTCGCGAATAACTCCAAGAGCAATCGGGAAGTCAGGACCTTCCATCAGAGCCAGTTTCAACTGTAATGTATTGTCCATACAGTGTGCATCATGCACCAGAATATCTTTCTCTGTTATCCCGTTCTCACCCAGTTTTACGACTTTAAGTCCGAAACCTTCCTGCATCAGTCCGAATTCCTTGTTAGGACCGAACAACATTGGTTTTCCGTGTTCCAGATAGATGGCATTGCGTTCGCGGTCTTCTTTCTTGGCGATTGAGTTATGAGTTCCATCGTTGAAGATTACGCAATTCTGAAGCACTTCCACTACAGATGTTCCTTTGTGCTTTTCTGCGGCTTTAAGAACCTCCACAGACGGATTTCCGTCAACAGCCGCACAACGTGCGAAGAAGCGTCCGCGCGCACCGAAACAGAGTTCTGCAGGACGGAACGGGTCTTCCACAGTTCCGTATGGAGATGACTTGCTGACAAAACCTCTATCAGAAGTAGGCGAATACTGTCCTTTAGTCAATCCGTAGATACGGTTGTTCAGAAGAATGATGTTGATGTCAACATTACGGCGGATAGCGTGTATGAAATGATTACCACCGATGGCAAGACCGTCGCCATCGCCGGAGATCTGCCATACAGTGAGTTGTGGATTAGCTACTTTCACTCCTGTAGCAATTGCTGCTGCACGTCCGTGAATAGTATGCATACCATATGTGTTCATATAATAAGGCAGACGTGAAGAACAGCCAATACCAGATATAACGGCTATATCCTTAGGTGCTGTACCTATTTCTGCCAATGCCTTGTGGAATGAATTCAGAAAAGCATGGTCTCCACATCCCGGACACCAGCGAGGCTGTCCTGCTTTATAATCGGCTGCTGTATATTTTGATTCGCTCATAGATTATTCCTCCATTATTTTTGTGAAAGCATCAACCAGTTCCTGTACTACGAACGGCTGACCTTTAACCTGATTAAACTGATGTAAATGCAATCCTTCTATCTTCATGCGCAGATAGCCTGCAAACTGTCCCATGTTCTGTTCCGCAACGACAATCTTCTTGTACTTGCGAAGAACTTCTTCTGTATTCTTAGGAAGAGGGTTGATGAAACGGAAATGTGCAAGAGCAGCTTTCTTTCCATTGGCATTAAGTGTATCCATGGCAGAATGAAGATGTCCGTATGTACCTCCGAAGCCAACAATCAACAAATCAGCATCTTCTGCTCCTTCCACTTCAAGCAACGGAAGCGTGTCGGCAATTTTTGCCACTTTCTCTGCACGGAGCTGAGTCATGAGATGATGGTTCTCAGGTTCGGTTGAGATAGCTCCTGTCTCACTGCTCTTCTCAAGACCACCGATACGGTGCATAAATCCTTCAGTACCCGGTTTTGCCCAATAGCGAACTCCTGTTTCATAGTTACGTAGGAACGGAGTCCAGTATGAAGCCATTTCCGGAGTAACGTACGGAGGATTGATTGACGGATATTCATTCAAATCTGGAAGTTTCCATGCGGCAGAACCATTTGCTATATAAGCGTCAGTAAGAAGCACTACCGGAGTCATATGTTCCAAAGCAATCTTACATGCTGTAAATGCGGCATCAAAACAGTCGGTCGGTGAAGATGCTGCGATAACAGGCATAGGACTCTCACCATTACGTCCGTAAAGTGCCTGAAGCAGGTCTGTCTGTTCAGATTTTGTCGGCAAACCTGTAGAAGGGCCACCACGCTGTACATCGACAATAACCAGAGGCAACTCTGTTATCACAGCCAGATTCATAGCTTCACTTTTAAGACAGATACCAGGTCCTGAAGTAGTTGTAACAGCCAAAGCTCCGGCAAATGCAGCACCTACGGCAGAAGCACATCCGGCAATTTCATCTTCACACTGCACAGTCTTAACACCCAATGATTTGTGTTTTGCCAGTTCGTGAAGAATATCAGTGGCAGGAGTGATAGGATATGAACCCAAATAGAGCTGTAGTCCGGCCTTCTCGGCAGCAGCAATAAGACCATATGAAGTAGCCTTGTTACCGTTGATATCCATATAGCGTCCGTGAGCTTTCTGATTCTTCGAAGGAACTCTGTAGCTCATGGAAACAGAAGCATGGGTATTCGCACCGAACTGATAACCGGCATACAACACCTGTACGTTTGCTTCAGCTATTTCCGGCTTCTTGGCAAATTTCTCACGCAAGATCTTTTCGCCAACTTTCACATCGCGCTGGAACAGCCAACAAACAAGTCCGAGAGCGAACATATTCTTAGTACGCAGAATAGATTTATTGTCCAGGCCACTGTCTTTCAGACACTCTTTACACATTGTGGTAATAGATGCCTCTACCACTTCATTCTTTATACCAAGTTCAGAGAAAGGATTTTCCAACTGGAACTGTGCCTTCTCAAGATCACGTTTGGTAAACGAGTCTGTATCAATAATTATTACAGACTGTGGCTTACAGAATTTATATTGTGTTTTCAAAGCTGCAGGATTCATCGCAACAAGCACATCACACTTGTCGCCCGGAGTATAGACCTTTCCTGAGCCGATATGTACCTGAAATCCTGACACACCGGTAAGCGAACCTTGCGGGGCACGTATATCTGCAGGATAATCTGGGAATGTACTGATGTCATTTCCCTCTGTTGCTGATATATTGGAAAACATATTTCCGGCCAATTGCATACCATCGCCAGAGTCACCTGAGAAGCGTACTACCACTTCATCAATCTCCTTGACTGTTATTTCTTCTGCCATAATGTTGTTATTTTAAATTTTCAAAAATATTAATGTCTGCAAAAATGAAAAACTTCTTTCAAAAAAACAATAAAACAGGGCTATTTTTTACAAAAAGGATATAAAGGAGTTTTTTTTGATATAAATTATTGCAAAATCAGTAAAAAGATGTATTTTTGCAAAGCATTAAAAAATGCATGAGTTCAAACTGCCCTTGTAGTTCAACGGATAGAATAGAAGTTTCCTAAACTTTAGATAGGGGTTCGATTCCCCTCGAGGGTACAAAGAAAGTCCAATAAATGAATGCATTATATGCATAAAAAAAGAAGCACATCTAATACATTGAGAAATGCATTATGTTGTGCTTCTTTTTTATGTCACCTATTTGATGACTCCCAATTCTTTTCCTACTTTTATAAATGCAGAGATAGCCTTGTCAAGATGAGCACGCTCATGACCTGCCGACAATTGTACACGTATGCGTGCCTGTCCTTTAGGAACTACCGGATAGTAGAATCCTGTGACATATATACCTTCTTCCTGCATGCGTGCAGCAAAATCCTGAGACAATTTGGCATCGTAAAGCATAACAGCGCAAATGGCACTCTGTGTAGGCTTGATATCAAATCCCGCAGCAAGCATATTATCACGGAAGTAATTTACATTTTCCATCAATTTATCATGCAAGGCATCGCTTTCCTTCAGCATCTTGAACATTTCAAGGCTTGCTCCGATAATAGCAGGAGCCACTGAATTAGAGAACAGATAAGGACGTGAGCGCTGACGAAGCATATCAATAATTTCTTTGCGACCAGTAGTGAAGCCACCCATCGCACCTCCGAATGCCTTGCCAAGTGTGCCTGTAAATATATCTACACGACCGTAAACGCCGAACTGTTCAGCCACACCATGTCCTGTAGGGCCTACAACACCAGCCGAATGAGACTCATCCACCATTACCAATGCATCGTATTTCTCTGCCAAATCACAGATCTTATCCATAGGTGCCACATTTCCGTCCATTGAGAACACACCATCAGTAGCTATAATACGGAATCTTTGTACCTGTGCTTCCTGCAGACAGCGTTCCAGGTCTGCCATATCCGCATTGGCATATCTATATCGTTTTGCCTTACACAAACGTACTCCGTCAATAATTGACGCATGATTCAAGGCATCTGATATAATGGCATCTTCTTCAGTCAGAAGAGGTTCGAACAATCCGCCATTGGCATCAAAACATGCCGCATATAGAATAGTGTCTTCAGTCTTGAAATAATCTGAGATGGCAGCTTCCAACTGCTTATGCAAATCCTGAGTTCCACAAATGAAACGTACGGAAGACATTCCGTATCCATGTGTATCCATAGCAGACTTGGCAGCCTCAATCAAACGTTTGTTGTCGGACAATCCCAAATAATTGTTTGCGCAGAAATTAAGTACATCCTCTCCTGCATTTACCTTTATGTCAGCACGTTGGGGTGTTGTGATAATTCTTTCTTTTTTGTATAGACCGGCAGCCTCGATATTCGAAAGTTCTTCTGCCAAGAAATCTTTAAATTTTCCGTACATAATATCTATTTATAAGGTTAATAATAACTTTATTCGGCATACTCCGATAAAACCACCATTAGAGTATGAGTCCAAAGTTGCGATTTTTTTTTCAATTATCGTATTTATTTCGAATATTTTTTCATTAAATACTTAGACAAATCCCTATCTTTGTAGGGAATAAATGATTAACCAAATATATATTTATGAAAAATATTCTCATTATCGGTTCTACGGGTCAAATCGGCTCAGAACTTACCATGAAACTTAGAGGGATGTATAACGGTAATATCGTTGCAGGCTACATTCCAGGTGCAGAGCCAAACGAAACACTCAGAGAATCAGGCCCGTGTGCAATTGTTGACATAACGAACGAACAACAAATAGCAGAAACTGTATCAAAATATAAGATTGATACCATTTACAATCTGGCAGCCTTACTGTCTGCAGTAGCAGAAGCCAAGCCACAGCTTGCATGGAAAATAGGAATGGGCGGACTTTTCAATGTTCTGGAAGTGGCACGAACAATGAATTGTGCTGTATTTACTCCAAGTTCAATCGGTGTATTCGGCAACAACACTCCTAAAGACAATACTCCGCAAGACACTATACGAAATCCGAGAACAATGTACGGTGTAACAAAAGTTTCCGGCGAACTCCTAAGTGATTATTATTACATAAGATTCGGTGTTGACACCCGCTCTGTAAGATTTCCGGGACTTATTTCATATGTCACTCCTCCGGGAGGCGGTACAACAGACTATGCTGTTGACATCTATTATTCTGCCGCCAAAGGTGAGACATTCGAATGCCCTATAGCCAAAGGAACATTTATGGATATGATGTATATGCCGGATGCCTTGCGTGCTGCAATAGAAATTATGGAAGCAGACCCAAGCAAATTTATACACCGCAATTCATTCAATATAGCATCTATGAGTTTCGATCCTGAAATCATATACAACAAAATAAAAGAATACGAGCCTGATTTCAAGATGGTTTACAAAGTTGACCCGTTAAGACAAGCCATTGCTGATTCATGGCCTAATTCTCTAGATGATACTTGTGCACGCGAGGAATGGGGATGGAAACCTGAATATAACCTTGATGCGATGACACGCGATATGCTTGCCAAGTTGAAAGAGAAGTTTGGGAAGTAGTTGTGTTAGTTTTTAGTTGTTAGTAGATAAATTATACCAGAAATAAAAAATCCCGGCCGTTATTAAGCGGTCGGGATTTTTACTTTTATATCAATCTATGATTAGTCTTTCTTTTCACCTTCAGGCATCTTGTTACCCATAGTAAGATAAGCAACAGGAGAAGCCACAAACAATGAAGAAAGTGTACCGATTACAACACCGAGGATCATTGCAAACGCGAAGCTGCGGATGCTGTCACCACCAAGAATCAGGATACTCAACAATACGATAAGTGTACTGAGTGAAGTATTGATTGTACGGGTAAGTGTTGTATTCAGAGAATCATTGAACAACTGCATACGGTTGCGCTGTGGATACAATCCGAAGAACTCACGCACACGGTCGAAGATAACCACCTTATCGTTGATAGAGTAACCGATAGCTGTCAGGATTGCTCCGATGAATGTCTGGTCAATTTCAAGTGAGAATGGCAGGATTCCATGGAACAATGAGTAAGCACCGATAATGAGCAATGTATCTATTGTCAATGCCACAGTAGCACCGATACTGAATGCGATATTGTTGAATCGGATAAGGATGTAAAGACCGATTGCTATAAGAGCCAATACTACTGACCAGATAGCTGAAGTCTTGATATCGTCAGCCACACTAGGACCTACCTTCTGAGAACTGATGATAGAACCACCTGTACGATTATCGCGGTCGATGAATATTTCAAGAGTTGTACCTTCGCCAAGCAAATTGCCTTCTTTCAAAGATTCGTAAAGGAATGCTTCGATTTCAGCATCGATAGTTGGAGAATCTTCTTCAATACGGTAGTTGGTAGTTACACGGATAGTCTTACCGTCTGTACCAAGAGCGATAGCCTGTACGTTTGCATCACCAACCTTAGACTGGAGCAAGCTGCGTACTGTTTCAGGCTGAACCACCTGTTCAAACTGAACTACGAAGTTACGTCCACCAGTGAAGTCAATACTCTGTGCAAGACCGCGAACAAAGAATGAAACTACACAAACAGCTATTACAATACCCCAGATAGTAAATGATCTCTTGGTGATACCCATAAAGTTATAGTGTACATTCTGCATCAGGTTCTTAGAGATACCTGTTGTGAATGTAAGGTTCAACCACTTATCCTTATTCATATAGTGTTCGTAAACAATACGAGTCAGGAACACAGCAGTGAAGAATGAGCAGAGGATACCGATAATCAATGTAGTGGCAAAACCACGGATAGGACCTGTACCGAAGTTGAACAGGATGATACCAGTGATGATTGAAGTCAAGTTAGAGTCGAAGATAGCCGAGAACGCATTTGAGTAACCTTCAGACAATGCCTGACGAGTACCCTTACCAGCGCGAAGCTCTTCTTTAGTACGTTCATAGATAAGCACGTTAGCATCCACAGCCATACCGAGTGACAATACCATACCGGCGATACCAGACATAGTAAGCGCAGCGTGGAATGAAGTAAGGATACCAAGTGTGAAGAAGAAGTTTACGAACAATGCAAGGTTGGCAATCATACCTGGAATGAAACCGTACATTGCACACATGTAAACCATAAGAACAATCAAGGCAACGATGAATGACATGATACCCTGGTTGATAGATTCCTGTCCAAGAGACGGACCTACGATATCTTCCTGTACGATACGTGCAGGAGCAGGCATCTTACCTGACTTCAATACGTTAGCCAAGTCTTTTGTTACTTCAGGAGTGAAGTTACCTGTAATCTGTGAGTTACCGCCAGTAATTTCACCGTTTACGCGTGGAGCACTGTAAACATATCCGTCAAGTACGATAGCGATTTCACGACCTACGTTCTGCTTAGTAAGAACCGCCCAACGGCGAGAACCTTCAGTGTTCATAGACATGCTTACACATGGCTTGTTGAACTGGTCGAACTCATCGCGTGCATTTACGATAACGTCACCTTCAAGTGGAGCACGTCCGTTACGCTGAGTAGATTTGATGGCATAAAGTTCGAAGATACGGCCTGTCTTGTCCATATCCGAAGCTTTTACACCCCACATAAGTTTCAGGTCGCGAGGAAGGATATTCTTCACTTCCTTCATATTCAAGACCTTATTAATCTGTATTGTGTCGTTATAGTCTGCATAACCTACGATACAACCTACACCGCTCTGGTTCAACTGAAGAACAGACAACAAAGGATGTTCCTTCTTCAACTGTTCCATATCAACTTTTGCATCAGCAGTCTCACCTTTCAATGCAGCTGTAAGACTGTCTTTTGCAGATACAGCAGCTGTTGCTTCTTCCTTAACCTCTACTGAGTCTGCAGATTCTGAAACAGAAAGGATATCGCGTGCACGGCTATCGGCAGAAGCCAATACAGGAACGATGTCCTTAGCTTCGTATGTTTCCCAGAACTCAAGATTAGCAGAACCCTGAAGAAGTTTTCTCACACGTTCAGGTTCCTTGATACCAGGAAGTTCGACCATGATACGTCCCATCTTTCCTTCAAGAGTCTGGATGTTTGGCTGAACTACACCGAAACGGTCGATACGTGTACGCAACACGTTATATGAATTTTCTACTGCAGCCTTAACCTCTTCGCGAAGAACAGCTTCTACTTCAGCGTCAGTACTGCGAGTGTTTACTTTATCTTTCAATTGCTGAGTTGCGAAGATTTCAGCAAGCTTGCCTTCAGGAGCTTGTTTCTTGTACTCTCTTACGAACAATGTGATAAAGTCCTCCTGGCTTGTAATCTGCTGTTTTGCAGCTTCTGCCACAGCAGCATTGAAAGCTTCGTCCGGCTTGTTATCAGCAAGTGTTTTTACTACGTCAGGAACAGACACTTCAAGAATGACGTTCATACCACCCTTCAGGTCAAGACCCAAACCAATCTCCATCTCACGGCAGTCTTTCAGCGAATAAACTCCCATCCATACCTTTTCATTCTGCATAGAATCAAGGTAATGTGCCACACCCTTCGGGTCCTGTTCCGCAAGTTTCATGTGATGACGAGTCACGAACGAGAACGAAAGATAAAAGGCACATGCAAGGGTCAATAATACCGCAAAGACTTTTACAAATCCTTTGTTTTGCATGTTAGTTTAATTTATTTTATTTTACTTTTTGATTAGATACGTTTTTTCAAGGTTGCAAATATAGCTTTTTTTTCTGTTTATAGCTGAAAGAACGGTGATATTTTGATAAATATGAACAAAAAAGGTCACAAAATTGTTATTTTGCGACCTTTTTCATCATTTATTATTGAAACAATATTACTTTAACCCTCTGTTTTTCAGCATAGGTTCAATGCTTGGTTCCTGTCCGCGGAATGTAACATAAAGTTTCATAGGATCGTCCGATCCGCCCTTTTCAAGGATATTCTTGCGGAATGCAGTAGCAGTAGCCTGGTCGAACAGACCTTTTTCCTCGAATGCACTGAAAGCATCAGCATCAAGTCTTTCTGCCCACAGATAAGCATAATATCCAGCAGCATAACCGCCGATGATATGGTTGAAGTAAGTTGCACGATAACGTGGAGCAATCTGAGGTATCAGTCCAAGCTTGTCCATTACCTGCTTTTCGTATGCCATCACGTCAAGTCCTTCTGTTGAAGTAAGAAGATGAAGTTCCATATCAAGTATAGCTGCTGCAAGAAGTTCGGTAGTCATAAATCCGCTGTTGAACAATGCCTGATTTTCAATCTTGGCGATAAGCTCGTCAGAGATAGCCTCCCTTGTCTGATAGTGCTTTGCATAAACCTTCATTACCTCAGGTGCAACAGTCCAGTGCTCCATAATCTGAGATGGAAGTTCCACGAAATCGCGTGCTACAGATGTTCCTGAGACTCCATAGTACTTACACTGTGAAAGCATTCCGTGAAGAGCGTGTCCGAATTCATGGAACATTGTACGTGCCTCATCTATAGACAACAGCGAAGGAACATCACCTACAGGTTTTGTAAAGCTTCCCACATTATAGATTATAGGACGTACACCTTCTTTCTGTTCGCGGAAATTGCTCATCCATGCACCGCTTCTCTTGCTTGCACGTGGCATGAAGTCTGAATAGAATACTCCCAGGTATGAACCGTCGGCATCGTTCACGATGAAAGTTTCTACATCCTTGTTATATACAGAGATAGAATCAACCTTTGTAAGAGTTATTCCGTACAGTTTGTTCACTACATAGAACAATCCGCTTCTTACGTCTTCAAGACTGAAATATGGCTTGATTTCGTCCTCATTCAGATTATATTTCTCCTGACGAAGCTTTTCTGCATAATACCACCAGTCCCATGCTTCAAGCTTCTCTCCTTTTCCTTCCTTATCCATAATCTTTTGCAGTTCGGCAGCCTCAACCTTGGCATTCTTGATAGAATATTTCCAAAGTTCATTCAGGAAGCTCATCACGTTTTCAGGAGTCTTTGCCATATTGTCCTGGAGTACATACTGTGCATAGTTGTCGAATCCCATCAGTTTAGCCTTTTCCAGACGGAGTGTAAGTATTTGCTTCAATACCTCCTTATTGTCGTTGGAATCACCGTTGTTACCCATGTTTGTATATGCCAGATACATTTTCTTTCTCAGTTCACGGTTCTGTGCATACTGCAGGAACGGAGTTCTGCTTGAAGCCTGAAGAGTGAAAAGCCACTTTCCTTCCATTCCGTTAGCCTTAGCCTCTGTAGCCGCACCTGCTATTACAGATTCTGGAAGACCTGCAAGGTCAGCTTCATTATCTATAACCAACTTAAAAGCATTGTTTTCTGCCAATACGTGATTGCCGAACTCTATTGACAGAGTTGACAACTTGCTGTTTATCTCACGCAGTTTCTCCTGGCTTTCCGCATCAAGAGATGCACCCGACGATACAAATCTCTTATAGTATTTGTCAAGCAGATAGTGCTGCTCGGTAGTAAGCTGAATTTCACCGTTGGCTTCCTGATCATGAACAGCAGCCACACGCTGATAAAGATCCATGTTCAGATAGATATTGTCATTATGAGTTGACAATACAGGAGCCATTTTCTCTTCAAGAGCCATTAGCCCTTCGTTTGTATCAGCCTCAGTGAGAGCATAAAACACTCCAGCCACTCTCGACAGGATTTCGCCACTGTTATCCAGTGCCACTATAGTATTTTCGAATGTAGGTTTAGCAGGATTTTCCACAATAGCCTTTATTTCCTCATTCTGCTGTTCAATTCCTTTCAGGAAAGCCGGTTCATAATGTTCCAACTTAATGTTATTGAAGTCCGGAGTTCCGTACGGAGTCTGGAACTCTGTCATAAACGGATTTACATTATCCGCCTGTTTCTGGCCACATGCACACACCATGCCGCCCAAAGCCAAAGCCATCATTACTTGTTTCATGTTTATTTAGTTTTAAGTTATTTCTTCAATTCCAAACGACATCTCAGCGGATAATGATCCGACGCATCTATCGAATCATCCACCCGACATTCCAGAACCTTATACGCATCACCCACCATTATATGGTCTATTCTGAAATACAGAAAACTGCTGTTGTATGTTATTCCCGGTCCGTTACCGGCTTCTATATAAGCATCCTGAAGTTTTTCGGATATTTTATCGTGCACGTACGATACTGGAGTATCGTTGAAATCACCACAAACAATCATATACGGAGAATACTCCTTTTCTATATATCCTGAAATGACATCAGCCTGTGGTCCGCGTATAGCCATGGCATCAGCCAGTTTCTTCAGCAGATATTTACTTCCACTCTTCACCTTTTTCTCATCAGGCGATTTGAGCATATCAGTGTAAACCTCCTTGTCGTGCGCACCAAGCTTGTTCGACTCAAGATGATTGACAATCACCGGTATATTATTATCCTTATACTTTACCGAAAACACAGCGCTTCCGTTAAAGTTACTCTTAATCTTCAGCTCCTCTATAAATCTGACAGGATATTTTGAGAAACACGCCACGGCATTACTGCTGTTAAATCTGCATGCCCTCATATAAGGATATACCTTCGTCAACGAATTCTTTAGTTCGGAATTATTGTAAGGATACTCCTGCAGGCAAACTATATCTGCCCCACTCTCCTTTATATAATCCACAATTGATTTATCCGACTTTCTGTCCTCGGCTTTAATATCCAGCATCTGCATAACGTTATATGTCAGCACTTCCAAAGTCTCTCCACCTGTACTTTCTGCCGAAGAATTAATCGGGCTGTATGACATCAGTGAATTCCATCCCAAAAGGAAAAAAGATACCGGAACTATCATTACTCGCCATTTCACGAAAGCCCAGAACACAATAAAACAAATGTTGAGAACAATAAAAATGGGGATGAAAAGCCCTGCACAAGCCAACACCGGATGCTGTACAGGCGAAAGCATAGGACTATAGGCACATATCAGAAAGCCAATACCTACTACAAGATTAGCAACCAAGAAAACAAACTTAAATGTATTCCTAATGAATTTCATCTTCTGCTTGCATCAAAAAGTTTCTTCTTTTCATCTTCCGAAAGGCTTCCGTAACCAGACTTTCTCAACTTTTCCAGAATACGGTTTATCTCGTCTTCATCAGCTTTCTTGCGTGCGTTATAATCATACTGTTTCTGACGGTTGCCATAATGTACCTTCATCTTAGGTTTTCGCTTCGGCATCTTGAAGCCTCTTGAGAAGAAATCCAAAACGACGTTTATCCACTTTGTAGGATCAGTACCCTTCGCCAGTCCCATTGCAAACCAGAAACCTGCTGCAGCACCACCAAGATGTGCTATATGTCCGCCTGCATTGCTTGATGTCATAAACAACAAATCGAAAAGCACCATAAACAATGCCACATATTTCAGTCTTACAGTCCCGATAAACATGAACTGCACAGGAAATTCCGGTTCTCTCACTGCAGTAGCCACCACTATGGCAAGAACAGAAGCCGAGGCACCGACAAGAGTTGCTATTTCAACGCTTCCTTCAAAATAGGGAAAGACATTATATGAAATCATATAAAGCAACCCGCCGCACAGTCCGCCAAGAACATAAAGTCCGCGAAGATGCTTTGACGAATAAAAATTCAGGAACAGACGCCCGAACCAATAAAGCCACAGCATATTGAACAGCAAATGCAATATACCTGCATGCATGAACATATACGTGAACAGTGACCAAGGCTGATACATTAAAGCCACAAACGAAGCCGGCAAGCTAAGATACGACGCAATAGGATTATAAGGAACATTGAAAAGCATAAGGAAAATCCTTACCAGTTCCACAAATACGAAGACGACACAGTTAATCAGTATCAGTCGTCCAACGATATCACGTCCGAAGAAATTATATTTCAAATCAGTAGTAAATCTGTCCATTGCCATTTTTCTTCCTCCAGTATAAAATAAGAATCAAACCGAACAACATACCTCCAAGATGCGCGAAGTGTGCCACATTATCATTTGCAGACATTCCCATAAACAACTCTATAGCAGCATAGAATATCACAAAAAACTTCGCTTTTATAGGGAAAGGCAGTGGGAAAACAAACATCTGGCTGTTTGGGAACAACATTCCGAATGCAAGCAAAATACCATATATGGCTCCGGAAGCACCCACCGTGCGCATCATATTAAGATATTCTTCCATAGGAATTATGCCAAAGGCAGTCTGAACATTATCATAATTAGAAAGAATAGTCTCATATTCAATAAATTGTACAAGTTCCTGAATAAGTCCTGCACCTATTCCGCAAACCATATAATAGATTAGAAATCTCTTTGGCCCCCAAACCTGCTCCAGCACACGTCCGAACATCCAAAGAGCAAACATATTGAAAAAAATATGGGTGAAACCACCATGCATGAACATATATGTCACCAGCTGCCCCATATTAAAATCTGATGCCATAAAGAAGTGCAGACTTAAAACCTTGTCAGCATCTATACCATATCTTTCTGCTACTATTGCACCGAAAAAGCACAATACATTAATAATAAGAAGATTTTTCGTTATCGGTGGAATGTTGTTATTCATACTCTAAACAATTAATTTACAAATACACAGACTATTTATCATCTGTCTGAAAACTAATTACAAAAGTAACATTATATTCCTTTATAATGAAAAGTGTTATAGTTTTTTACATATTTGGGCAGAAACTTTACCGCATGAAATCTCATTCGACTCCATCTCTCAACACCAGCAGACTCTCCGGCCCCATATTGAAGAGCAAATCCACAACGCTTAAATCCGGCTGGAAACCGTGACGGGAATCAAATACCTGATAGTACGGTACCGGACGACAGAATGAAACCGCATCGCCTGCAGATTTCTTTGGATGTATAGCCTCACGCAAGTCAAGGATACCCTCTCCGGCATCCATATAATCACCGGTTGGAACAAGTTCCGGCTGGATGTCTATCTGTTCGCAAAGCCACTGTGTGAGCTCCATATTGAAATCGTAAAGAAACTCATATTTCCTGTCGAAGAAAGCATTGAACTCATCGGCATAATAATCAAAGAAAGGGCTTTGCTTGTATGCCGCCACAAACGCATTGCGGTGCACATGACGCCAGTTGCCATGTTCCGACACCCTTATATCCTTCATGGCGCACTTGCCTTCGGACGATTTCTCCACGGGTATGGTCAGCGCCAAAGGGCCGTCGGCCGAAGCTATAACACATCTGTTGCGGTATGTCTGCTTCATGTAGTGGTCGTATCTCTCTATATAAGCTTTCCTGCATGAATACAATGCCGCGAAATATGAAACCGGCGCCAGATATGCCGACCCGAGGATAATATCTTTACTTTCCATCTTCTGTGTCTATTGAATTTTTTTCATGAACCGTCCCTTCTTCGAAGGATACCATATTCTTAATGCCTTGCCTATGATATGACTCTCCGGCACGAAGCCGAACAGGCGCGAATCGTTAATGTTTACAGGATCGTTGGACACCATCCAATAATAATCCTGCGAGAATGTATATTCTTTCACCGGCTTTCCGTTCACAAATACCGTGTCGCCCTTCATGGATGCATTGCGCTTCTCATGCAGAGTTATCATATTACCTATCAAGGCAGCATTCCACGGATATATCTTTACTGGAATTCCTTTCTGAGGAACCACGAAAGGATATGCCTTACGGCTGTTCTCCGGATAAAGTGGCACAAGCTTCACCTTTCTATCAAGCCTTTGTGTGATGAGATAATGTTCATAATAGCTGAAACTCCTGATATAATTACCTTCCGGAGTATATCCTGCAAGCTGGTTGTCCGTTATTCCAAGAGAATGAAGAACACTGTCCATAACCTCTTCACTGTCTGCAGGATAGGAATAAAGCGCCTTTGTATCAGGACTGAAAACATCCGTTCCCTCAGCAATAAGCTGATTGTTCAGCATCAGCGTATCCCCCGGAGTTCCTATGCATCTGCTGATATAGAGTTCTCTCCTGTCTATTGACAATGACGTATCTGCAGGCATCGGATTATTGAATACCACTATATCACCCTGTCTGACTTCCGAAGGAAGCAGCCTTTTATAGCCGAACACCGACTGCAGAGGCACACGCCATCCGTAACTCCATTTGCCCACCAGGACTCCCTCTCCTCGGTAAAGTGTGTTCTCCATGCCTGAAGAAGGTATAAAACATGATGTGACAAACAGGGTTCTGACAATAATCACCGCCAGTACGGCTATGACTATGACTCTGATATATGTCAGCCAGGGTTTCATTATTAATTAGTTAACAAGATGACAAGTTAACAAGTTGACAAGGTTTAGCTTCGCTGACCTATGGTCGTCATTCGGGGGTAAAGCCTTGTCAACTTGTAACTGAAACCTTGTTCCTATTATTTTATATTATCCACAAATTTAAACAATCTGTTCCAGCGTACTTTTCCGTCGAACCATCCTCTGTCCTTGTCGAGCGACAGCCAGATGAAGATAGGCTTACCCACGATATGATCCTCAGGAACAAATCCCCAGAAACGTGAGTCGGCTGAATTATGACGGTTGTCACCCATCATCCAGTAATAGTCCATACGGAAGGTATATTTGTTTGTTTCCTCGCCGTTGATATAGATTTTGCCGTCCTTCACTTCCAGCTTGTTGCCTTCGTACACATGTATAGGGCGCTCGTATATAGGAAGATTGTCTATTGTCAGTTCTATTGTCTCACCCTTCTTAGGAATCCATACAGGTCCGTAATTATCGGTTGTCCATCCAGTGAGCTTATTTACAGGATACAAGCCTCCCGCATCATCACCCGGAACATCTGTTATTGATTTCACAAGATCCTTGCGTGCAAGCAAAGCAGCCTTGGCTTTCTCTGTAAGCGGAATGTTATAAACCGATTCTTGCGGATAGTAAGCCGTAAGGTCTTCCTGACTTAGACCAAGCTCCTTACACAGTTCATCAGGAAGCTGACGTGTGGTTTGCACGAAATATCTGTACTGCACGTTGTCCGGTTCCTTGTTTGCCTTGCCGTCAAGATAAACTATCTTGTTCTTTATTTCAAGAGTCTGTCCCGGAAGTCCTACGCAGCGTTTCACATAGTTCTCGCGTCTGTCAACAGGACGGCTCACCACTTCGCCGAACATAGACTTGTTTTCATCAATATATCTGCGTCCCACAGCATAATAATAGTCATACACATCACGCTGCTGCAGCGGAGTGAGCGTTGACATATCGATAGGTTTGGAAAGTTCCTTACCAGCCTGATAGCTTATGCGGTAGATATCCTCTGCCGGCATGGCTGTAGCCACAGTATCACCTGCAGGGAAGTTGAACACCACGATATCGTTAAGCTGCACATGTCCGAGAGCTTCCACACGCTTATAGTCCCATTTAGGCCATTCCAGATACGACTTGCAGTTGAACACCGGAAGAGTGTGCTGAGTAAGCGGCATGTGAAGCGGAGTCTGCGGAATTCTAGCTCCATAGCTCATCTTGCTTACAAACAGATAGTCACCCACAAGCAACGACTTCTCCAGCGAAGACGAAGGAATGACGTAGTTCTGGAAGAAATACAGATTGACGAAATATACTGCAACCAAAGCGAATACGATGGCATCCACCCAGCTCATCACGGTTACGACAAGCGGATTGGTAGATTTCTTCCACCATGTCCAAGGTATTTTCTTGGTTATATAAACATCGAAGATAAACGGTATGGCAACTATACCAAGCCAGCTCTTCAGCCAGATGATGAATGCCAGATAAAGAACCATTGCTATGGCGAACTTTATCCATTGTTTGCGTGATGCCTGTATCATTTTGAGTTTTTGAGTTTATGAGTTAGTTACTAGTTGACAAGTTGACGAGTTGACAAGGTCTCTAGTATATGGTTTCCAGAACCTTGTTGACTTGTAACTAAAGCCTTGTCAACTTAAAAGTTAAACAAATCATTCATACCCAAGAATCCTGTATGTTCAGCAGTATATTCAGCTGCAAGCACAGCACCAAGGGCAAATCCCTTACGGTTCTTTGCATCGTGAGTGATTATGATAGAATCAGCTTCAGATTCGTATGTTATTGTATGAATACCAGGCACCTCGTCGCGACGTATAGCGCTCACCGGCATTTCGTTTGGAGCACACTCAGTGGTACCTGTCACAGTTCCGTCCGGTGCGGTAAGTGTTCCCATCACCCATTTGTCCTTGCGGTCAAGGTTCTCCAGAATACCTTCAGCCAAAGTAATGGCAGTACCGCTTGGAGCGTCAAGCTTGTGAATGTGATGAGTTTCCACCATTGACACATCATATCCCGGGAAATTATTCATTATGCGAGCTAGATACTTGTTTACGGCTGAGAATATAGCCACGCCAAGACTGAAGTTTGACGACCAGAACAGAGTGGCACCTTCTTCGGCACACATGCGGCGCATCTCATCACCATGTTCGCCCATCCATCCCGTACTGCCTGAAACTACCTTTACACCATTCTTGAAAGCTGACAAGCAGTTGTTGTAAGCCACAGAAGGAGCAGTAAACTCTATTGCCACATCAGCCGAGCGGAACGCTTCCGACTCGAAATCCTGTGTATTGTTTATATCTATGATGCTAACAATCTCATGTCCGCGTGAAAGGGCAATCTTTTCTATCTCTTTGCCCATTTTTCCATATCCAATTAATGCTATCTTCATATTTGTAAGTTTGTAAGTTCTTAAGTTTTTTAGTTACTAGTTGACGAGTGACGAGTTGACAAGGTTCTCCGTCCGGACGGAAGCCTTGTAAACTTGTAACTGATGCCTTGTCAACTTAAGAATAAAATATTTTTCCGACAAAGATAATGCTTTTCATTATAAATCATTACATTTAGGCAATATTTACACTCGTTAGCATGGAACAACTTTTACATTACGTATGGAAACACAAACTTTTCCCGCTTAAGCCGTTACGTACTACAGACGGCATGGAAGTGGAAGTCATCGACCCGGGATTATGGAACACCAACGCCGGTCCCGACTTCTTCAATGCCAAAATAAAGATAGGCGGTGTGTTGTGGGTGGGAAACATCGAAATACACCTCAAAGCTTCCGACTGGAAACTACATCATCATGACACCAATTCCGATTACGACAATGTAATTCTCCACATAGCGTCCGACATCGACTATGAACCATGCCGACCGAACGGCGAGAAGATTCCACAGATGGAGCTGCACTACCCCACTTACCTTGTAGATAGCTACAACGAGCTGATACGCACGGCACACTATCCTGCCTGCTACAGGCTCATCCCGTCGCTGTCCAAACTACTGATGCACAGTTGGCTGAACACACTCCAGATAGAGCGTTTCGAAGAAAAGACGGAACGCATAATGAGACTGATGGGAAAATATAACAATAACTGGGAAGACGTGTTCTTCATCACTCTGGCGCGCAATTTCGGCTTCGGGACCAACAGCGAAGCATTCGAACTGTGGGCACAGACCATTCCGCTAAGGGCAGTAGATAAACACCGCGACAGTCTGTTCCAGATAGAGGCCATCTTCTTCGGACAGGCAGGACTGCTTGATGCCACATACGATGAATATACCGACAAATTACTGAAAGAATATACATACCTGAAACACAAGTTCGGTTTCACCACCTCGGACAACTGCCGCTGGAAACTGCTGCGCATGCGCCCCGGAAATTTTCCTCACGTAAGGATTGCACAGCTGGCAAAACTGTATCACACATCCCAGGGACTGCTGTCAAGGATTCTCGAAGCAGAAACAATAGAACAACTGAGGCCTATGCTTGAAACAGACACCTCGGAATACTGGATTACGCACTATACCTTTGGCGAAGTATCCACTCCCGTAAAGAAAAGCCTCAGCACATCATCAATTAACCTGCTTATTATAAACACTGTAATACCGTTTCTCTATGCCTACGGCAAGCACAGAGGAATAAACCGCCTTACAGCCCGCGCATCAGAGATGCTTGAAACTCTGAAACCGGAAAACAATTTCATCACACGAATGTGGAAAGAATGCGGAATGGAAGCCGCACATGCAGGCGACAGCCAGGCTCTGATACAGCTGAAAAAGAGTTACTGCGACCCGAAGAAATGCCTGTACTGCCGCATCGGGTTTGAGTATTTGAAAAAGAGTTGACAAGGCTTCAGTTGACAAGTTGACAAGGATCCCAACCGGATGGAGGGCCTAGTCAACTTGTTTACTTGTTACCTAACTCCCTCTACTTCGTTCAGATAGACCGACAGCTTGTTTGCCTTGTGAATGGCTTTCCTTTTCTTCTTGTCAAGTTCAGGAAGCCAATATTCCCACATCGACTTCATTTTAAGAAGAAGCTGTGCATCGCCGCCCTCGATAGTTTCCGAATATCTTTGATACATCAGAGAGTGCATACGGCGCACCTTGGCATACAGCTCGTCCTGTTTAAGTTCCGAACCTGATTTATATCCGGCAGCCAAAGCACCGTCGGCAAGCAGTCCACGACCTATCATCACTCCATACAAGTCAGGGAACTGTTCGACAATCCTGTTTATATCTGCCACACTGCACAAATCGCCATTATACACCAACGGTTTGCTACATTCATTATAGAACTCCGCAAAAGCCTCCATATCTACATCACCCTTATACTGCTGCTTTCCTATACGAGGATGAAGAGTAACCATCTTCACCTCGGATGCATTTATTGCAGGAAGTATCTCTTTCCATTCATCTGCAGAAGCCTGTCCAAGCCTCATCTTCACACTGAAGCTTATACCGTCAGCCGCATAAGCATTAATGCACTCCATAAGCGCAGCCACCTTTTCAGGATATTGCAATATGCCGCTACCCTTCCCCCTGTTCGCTATCAGCGGAAAAGGACAACCCATATTGAGGTCAATCTCTTTATATCCTAAAGAAACAATGAAATCTGCCAAAGCCTTCATCTCCTCCGGCTCGGAAGCCATAATCTGAGGAATCAGCCTTATGCCACGATTATTCTCAGGCAATACCTCGCGCCTGTCCTTATTGCGCAGTCCGCCTTTCTCATATCTGATGAAGGGAGTGAAATAAGCATCCACCCCGCCAAACACTTCATTATGCGCCACACGCCATGCAGCCTCCGTAAAGCCCTGCAACGGAGCCGCAAAAATCTTAAGTTCCTTATCCATAGATGCAAAAATATGAAGAATATTCCTTGCAACGATAGAAATAAGAGGATTTTTCCGTATGTTTGTGATAATAAAAGGCGACAAGGCTTCAGTTACAAGTTGACAAGGTTCTCCATCCGGATGGTAACCTCGTCAACTTGTCAACTAGTCAACTAGTAACTAATTTTAAAACTCAAATGAAATACATCTTCGAACTGCAAATGAAAGTGCGCGACTACGAATGCGACCTTCAGGGCATAGTGAACAATGCCAATTACCAGCACTACATCGAACACACCCGCCACGAGTTCCTCTCTTCACTGGGAGTAAGTTTCGCACGCCTTCACGACGAAGGCATAGATCCTGTAGTGGCAAGACTGAACATGGCTTTCAAGACACCGCTGAAGAGTGGCGACGAATTCATCTCCAAACTCTACATCAAAAAGGAAGGAATAAAATACGTGTTCTATCAGGACATCTTCCGTCTGCCCGACATGAAGCCTGTAATAAAAGCTACAGTGGAAACCGTATGCGTGATAAACGGCCGCTTGGGCGACAGCGAGGTATTCAACACTATCTTCTCACCATATTTCAGCGAATAACACCACCATGAACGAAGAACTGCTTTACACAATGGCACTCACCCGTCTGCCCGGACTCGGCATGATAGGCGCACACCGTCTGATGGAGGCGGCAGGCTCGGCCACAACAATATTCAGCAATGCCAAGAATCTTAAAGACATCGTGCCCGACGTATCACAGAAAGTGATTGACTCGATAATCAACTGCGATGTGCTGCGCCTGTGTGAAGCAGAGATACGTTTTGCCGAGAAGAACGGCATCAGATGTCTTACACTTAACGACGAGGACTATCCGTCGCGCCTACGTGAATGTGACGACGCGCCATTGCTGTTATTCTATAAAGGTACAGCCAACCTGAACAGCCTGCATATAATCAACCTGGTAGGCACACGCCATGCCACCGAATACGGCAGAGATATCTGCCAACGCTTCATCAGCGAACTGCATGAAATAATACCCGACGTGCTTATAGTAAGCGGCCTGGCATACGGCATCGACATAAACGCCCATAGAGCAGCACTCCAATACGGTATGAACACGGTGGGTGTACTGGCACACGGCCTCGACAGAATCTATCCGGCAGTCCACCGACGTACGGCAGCCGAAATGCTCAATCATGGCGGACTGCTGACCGAATACCCAAGCGGAACAAATCCCGACAGACAGAACTTCATAAAGCGCAACAGGATAGTTGCAGGAATGAGCGATGCCACCATAGTAGTGGAATCGGCAGCCAAAGGCGGCGCACTGATCACTGCCGACATAGCCGAAAGCTATAACCGCGACTGTTTCGCTTTCCCCGGTCGCATAGGCGACGAATTCTCAATAGGCTGCAATGCCCTTATCCGCAACAATAGGGCGACACTACTGCAAAGCGCAGAAGAACTGGTAAAAGCAATGAACTGGGATTATACCCCTGCGTCCAGTCCACGCGAAGGCATACAGCGCCAGCTGTTCCCCGACCTCACTCCGGAGGAAGAACTAGTAACTTCGCAATTGGAAAAGAATCCTGACGGACTGCAGATAAACACTATTGTCGTCAATACCAATATCCCTATAAACAGGATGACAGGCATACTGTTCGAAATGGAAATGAAAGGTGTAGTGCGTGCTTTGGCGGGTGGGGTTTATAAACTGGTATGATGGCTATTTCACAATCCATTCCTCTATTATTCTCATTTCAGAGAAAGAAATACACTCAATATATCCCCACTCGCAGTGCTGCTATTTCTTCCTCACTGAAACCGGAGCTTTTTACTATTACCCTAAATGGGAAGCAGTGCATTAAAAAGATTATCACAAGATCTGGATGTTCTTCGAATACCTTCTTGAATGTCAAATCGGCTTTAGGGTCTAGATATTTCATAATGAGATAATGCTGTTTTGACAAAATAGTGAAAATGGGGGAAATACAAAACGGGAGGTGGAATAAATCCTTTTCTCTAGACCGTCTGTTACTATGAAATAAATATTTAACTCACAAAAATCACTTATTATATTTGTATTCCCATTTGCCTACATAATTGATAACATAATTGCCTATCATCGCCATACTTCATAATCATCAGACTTCTATCAATACAATTATTAGGTGGGAGATTAATCCTACTTATTATACACATTTCTGTACCAATATACTCCTTTACTGAGAATCTATCTGCGTATGTCGGGTCCCAATAAACAGAAGCCAATGAATAAACAACATTCCTATGTCTATTTATAAAATCAATTAGATACATTGGATGAGGAACTTCTGTATTGATTTCCACTTGATAAATTTTATATCCTTCAAGATTATTCACAAAACCCAAACAATCTTCTTGTTGACCGAATGTATAAAAACATTTTTTTCTTGAAGGAGCACCATGTGGACGGCAAGCATCAATAACATCGTTAATACATCGCTGTTCCGGCTCAATCAATGACTGATGATAATAAGAGAGCCCTTCAAAACTTTCTATAGAATAGAGAGTGCCTTCTTCGTAATCTTTTGTTGTGACATGAAATGCAATCATATATTATAAATTCTCTACTCAATATTACTACATATAATTTTTAAAGCTCGCCATTAATTTAAAATTTATCAATGGCAAGCTTTAAACTATTTAATAAATTGGCTTCAGTTTCACAGTATAGAACATTATTTCTTCAAGACTAAGTAAAAAACTAAAATCTATCGTTCATCTTTTACTCCTCGGATATAACCTTTATCATCACCAGAACTAGGATCTATAACACCGATAGACCCACCTTCAGCGTTCATACGAAAACTTTCACGTATTATTTTTCCATTAACAATAAAATGACCTTGTCCTGCCCTTGAAAATCCTGTCTTGCACATATACATGGCTTTACTGGATCTTACATATATTGAAGCCGACCCAGTATATGTTTTCCATGCATCCTGAGGCAATATATTGAGCATAACCAGCAGTTCCCTTTGGTTTGGCATACGATAACCCTCTGTCAGTTTACCTTCACTATTCTTACATTGCTCCCAGGTGGATTCATTAACCCAAGACCAATTACCTGTCCAAAAATTTACATTAATACTAGGTGTAGGATAATCGCTGTTCACACCATTTACTATAAACTTATCATAAAGCAGATTGTTATAGTCCGTATCCTTATGATCCGGAAGTGCAGTAGAGCTGTAACCTCTGCGAGCTTTCGGACTGAGATTACTCGCATCAACAAGATAGGTTCCATCAGTCTGTTTTTCATATTTAATAAGTGCTTCAGGTTCCTGTGTAGAAACATCAATATTTATACCAAGATTCCTCAGACAGCGGTAAGAATAATACTCACCATTCAATCCATGACTTCTTCCCCAATCACTTCGTGAACCACACTCTTCAGACCAGTATATCCAGGGATTTTCCCCAGCTTGGCTGGAACTTGAAGTGTAATGCCAATAAAGACCACTTCCTCCAGGTCTGGCACTTTGAGATTCAGGGAAAAGACGAGAATCCACGTCAAGCGCATTCTCACCTATATATATCTCAGTCAACTGATTTATAGAAGCAAGATACCATCGTATTTCATTTTCATCAACTACATTGTCACCGTTCAGATCCCTATTTCGTGTCAGACATGCAAAGGCTGCTGTCTGATATCCGAGATTAAGTGATGCACCTCCTTCACTGACATTTATTACTTCAGTCCAAGACTTGCCTACAAGCATATCTATGGAATTCTGTCTTCCGTTGCTCAGACTAGTACCTTTGGACACATCACCAGGCAACAGTCTTATACCGCCTCCTCCATACGACTTGTCACCTACCGCCTCCATTTCATTTTCAAGCCCCCATGCCGTATTTAGACCGGACTTGTTCTTGTCATAAATTGTCCTTATTGATTTCTGACGGAAAGTATAATACGAATTCATGACACTGGAGTTTCCATCCGGACTGAATTGCGACCCCTCTGTATTGACCAAATGCATCTGCCTTTCAGGTGCTTCTGTAAACTCTTTCCACATAAGCAGATTTTCTTGTGCATCAGGATTTCTCGGATCCCTAGCATACACATACTCATCTATAAAGGCTGTAACGGAAACAGTCCCGTTGATTTCAAAAATATCAGAAGAAGGTTTTTCAGCCTCGGCCTTGAGATATTCCACGAGCTGCTTCACATCAAGCAGTCTTGCTTTCTCATTCTTTGGATGAGGACCATAACCTGAGGGTTGATTTAATCCACCTTTATAATTCTGATCTCCAGGATACTTTACATAATTGTCCGCACGTGTATCATAGTTTTTATTGACTGCAAACTTTATCCATCTATAGTCCATAAGATTCTCGGTAACTGTACTTTTATATACTCCAACACCATAAGGTGTGTCTATACCCCATGACATATTTGCAATATCATCCTTCTTTATATGAAGAAGGGCACGATCATAATGCGCATCAAGGTAATAGGTTGCATTTGAACTGTAAATGACATCCCCTTCATAACCTGGGCGAAGTTCATTGTCTTCGTTTACTTCCACTTCAATATCGTTTACGCCCTTTACTCTGACGTTGTAAGTATAATGTACGTTTCTCCTTGTATCATAGTCGTTTACTCCATTTACATACCCAAGATGGATAATATATTTTACAGAAGAACTTACAAGACTGCCATTTTCTGTCTCGTATGAAAGAGTACCTGTCATCTCCACATAAGTTGAATTGGCATTGGCATAAGTAAACTCACCCGATTCAAATTCCTGTCCCGGTCTGTTCGGATCATTAACGTCCGATCCTCGGTCTCGTTTTTCCCTTAACGAATAATCATTTGCCGCATTGCCTGTTTCAGGTATATTAGCCTTAGGAGTTTTTCTGTTTTCAGGCAGATAGAAAGTAAAGCTTCCTCCTGAATATAGAGCAGTAGCATCATCTCTGGTCACCGATTCAAACGGCAGTTCCATAGAATCGAAATATCCTACATTTTGCTCATTATAATCTCCGTTTTCCCTTTCCGCAACCAGCGACTGCATCGGAATACGGCATACTTTCCATTCCGAAGGCTTAAATGAGAACTCTGTCCAGTTTTTACCTGCAGGGACTTCCGATGTCACATTAAAAGTCACCTTAGCATCAACCCTGTCCAAAAGCAAAGTAACGTTTGTCAATACATGAATATCATCACTTAATGCAGGTATATCAATCTCGTTCGTTGATCTTTCATTACCGTTTTCTTTCTTCCATGCATAACCGCTCATAAGAAAAGATCCTGTTCTGTTTACAGTCTCTCCCTTAAGTTCTGCCAAAAGACTTTCAAGCTCTGTCAAAGAGGTTATATTATTCAAATCTGCATCAATATCATAATCAGTGGAAGTCTGACCAGTTGTAAGGTTGGCTATACCGAAAATCCTTGCACCTTCGGCAGATGTTGTATTCAATGTAATTTTTCCAGAAGTTCCTGTAGTCAAGTTATCATCATCATAAAACTTGTTCGTCATCAGTTCTCCGTTCTTATTGAAAATAAAGATTCTCAGATTATGTACATTCGATTCAGTGTCTTTATCTTGTGCTGTTCTGGTTATTACTTCATTATCTTGCGATAGGAACGAAAGAGAAATCCTTGCAGGCAAGCCTTCTTCAATTACACAAGTATTACCCAAATCCATCTCATCCTTACATGAACCAAGGGTCAAGAGAGGAAGCAGGAAAAATATGTATTTAGCAATTCTTTTCATATCAAAAATTTCCATTTAAAATCCAAACAAAGTTGGATAATTCATTAATAATTAACTTTAGTT
>OGCN01000290.1_pt1 | contig 87603 bp, 64 predicted proteins | sample 1570181 | NCBI WGS metagenome assembly OGCN01 (sample SAMEA4370584, study PRJEB24528) | human gut metagenome | reverse complement strand
ATAAGGCCATATTCTGGCAAACCCATGCCGAAACAGTCCTGTCCGAACGACAACGCGAAGTCTTGAATTTATATTTGGACGGTTATCCCGGCAAACTGACAGCTAAGAATTGGGCAAAACGTGTAAAGGTATCACCAGATACAGCAGCACGCGATATAAAAGATTTGGTAGAAAAGGGTATTCTGATACCCCAGCAGGGGCGGGTTCGTGACGTATTCTACGGAATCCGGTGCAGTGAGTCTATCCTTGTCATTCCCATGCCTGAAGATGTATAATTGTTCATCATGCAAGCATAAAGGCTGTGTGACATCGGTTCATCCAGACCGGCACACAGCCTTTATGCTTATCTTTTATTTATTACTCATATATGCTTCCCTATAATTCTCCAGTCTATGGAGATAGAACATATGACTTATACCGTAACAAATATAAAACCGAAAAAGAAGCGATAGATAATAATGGAGCACACAAAAGATAAGCAATTGAAAATAAATAGATTACAGCAAACATTTGAAACAATTTGAGCGAATGGGTGAAGGGAAAGCAACAGGATACACAAGGGAAAAGTACCCTGCAAAGCCTATATGACTCCCAACGGACTATTTATTTCGCCAGTAACCGGCGACTCAAATAGCGTACCGGATACCACACAGAAAGAAAACCTACTGCCAGAACGGTAAAGAAAATCAACACGACATCTTCCCAGTGTACGCTGACCGGATAGGCATCGACAATGAAACTGCCGGAAGCTCCCAGTGAAATCAGTCCGAAGGTCTGTTGCAACCAACAGAGTAATACCCCCAACACAATACCGGCCACGGCTCCGATGAACGAAATCAGTCGCCCCTCGAAGAGGAAGATACGCACAATCTGCCGGTCGTTGGCTCCCAAATTGCGCAGAGTAGTCACATCGTCACGCTTGTCGATGATGAGCATGGACAGGGAGCCGATGACATTGAAACAGGCTATCATCAGGATAAAGGTCAGAAAAAGGTAGGAGATGAATTTCTCGATTTTCATGATACGGAACGTGTCGGCCTGCTGCTCATAACGGTCGAGCACACGGAAACGCTCTCCCAACTGTGCTTCCAGCTTACGTTTGAAGGCATCCACATCGGTACCCGGTTTCAGCTTCAGGTTGACGGCACTGACTTCGGTGGTGTACTGAAACAGCTTGCGGGCAAACTGCAGGGAGGTAATGATATAAGACCCGTCATATTTCTCCTGGTTCACGGCAAACACCAGTCCAGAAGAAAACAGGTTCCCTCCAGTAAAAGACGTAGACGGATTGGCCATGTTCACCTTCGCTCCACGCTTGGGAGCATACACCTCGAGCGGATCGAGAAAGCGGATACCGGTACCCAGATTGGCCAGCAACTGCACGCCGGGAATGGCATAATCCACCACTTCATCGTGCAGCAACAGGTCTCCCTTCCCAAAAAGGATGGTGTCAATCGGGGTCAATTCGGTGAAATTGTCTTCCACGCCCTTAACCACGGCCATGGCCTGCCGCCCCTGATACTGCACCAAGGCATTGTCTTCCAACGATTCACATACCAGGGCCACTTCGGACATTTTCCGGACAGCCACGATAGACTTGTCCTGTCCGTCGAAGACTTTCCCAGCGGACGGAATAATTTTAAGTTCCGGATCGAAAGCCGTAAACAGGTTTGACACCAGGTCCTGAAAACCGTTGAACACGGACAAGGTACATACCAAGGCCAGGGTGGCAAGCGCCACTCCGCACACCGAAATACCGGAAATCACATTGATGGCATTGTGTGACTTCTTGGAAAACAAATATCGCCGGGCTATGTAAAAAGGGAAATTCACCGCTATACCTTATTAATATATACTATTACATAAAATAAAAACCCACAGAAGCACCAGGCACTGTCGTCCTCTTCTTCTGTGAGTGTTTACCAGAATTTCACATGTACTTATTTCTTCAACAATTCGTCAATCTTCTCCGCGTAATCCAGCGAATCGTCTACAAAGAACTTCAGTTCCGGAATGATACGCAGCTGATGACGTACGCGGTTGCCCAGCTCAAAGCGGATGGACTTCATGTTGGCATTGATGTTCTTCACGATTTCTTCACTTCTCTCCGAAGGGAAGACGCTCAAATATGCACGCGCATAACTCATATCGGGACTGATGCGGACAATGCTGACCGAAACCAGCACTCCCGGCATGGATTTGGTCTGCAAAAGGAAAATTTCGCTCAGTTCCTTCTGAATAAGGCGGGCAATCTTGTTTTGTCTGGTTGTTTCCATATTACCTCTTTTATTTTTTACGTATGATAGTCAGACCGTCGCGCAAAGGCAGGATAACTTTCTCCACCCGTGTATCGGCAGCCACCAGGTCGTTGAACTTCTTGATACCGATGGTCTGCGTGTCCGTGTGATGCGGTTCCTCGAGCACATGCCCGTCCCACAAGGTGTTGTCGGCTATGATATAGCCGCCGGAATGCATCTTCTGCAGAATCATCTCGTAGTATTCCACATAGAAACGCTTGTTCCCGTCGACAAAGGCCAAATCGAACACGATGTCCATACCGGGTACTATCTGCAGGGCATCTCCAATGTAAAACCGGATTTTATCGGCATACGGAGAATTTTCCAGCCATGGACGGGTGAAGTCTTCCTGCTCGTCGTTGATCTCGAAAGTGTGGAGCATGGCTCCCTCTTCCAGACCTTCTGCCAGACAAAGTGCAGAATATCCGCTGTAAGTACCTATCTCAAGCACCTGTTTCGGACGTATCATCTGCACGAACATCTTCAGCATTCTTCCCTGCAAGTGACCCGAAGCCATACGGGGACGCAGGAGTTTCACGTGCGTCGCCCGGTACAGCGCTTTCAGGTAGTCACTTTCTTCGTCGATATGCTGAAGAATGTATTCATCGAGCGCGTCTGTCTCTTTCATGATTACAAGTAACGGTTACGGTTGGGCAACACGTATTCTTCTTCGCTTTTCAGCACGTCGCCCACCTGATTGATTTCCAAGAAGGAAGTATGAGTTCCTTGTTTACCACCGCTCAAGTAAGCCACCATTTCATTTTCGGCCAGCACACCGTCGTTAATCAGCTTGCGCAGTGCAGTGAAGTAGTACTCCTGTCCGTTGGCCTTTTCCGGCATATAAATTGCTTCCACACCGTATGAAAGCGCCAGGTGACGCATGGTCTTTTCCTTGTAGCAGATAGCCAGCACCGGATATTTGCCACGGAAGGCAGCCAGGTTGCGGGCAGTCAGACCGCTGAAGCTGTCGGTGATGATGGCACGAATCGGCATCAGGTTCGTAGCACGTACCGCCTGCTTAGCCAGGAAGCTGGTCACATCGGTATTGGCCGGAGTCAAAGGAATTGGAATATCGTTTTCTTCCATCTTATCTTTTTCTGCCTGAGCCGCAATCTTCGCCATGGTCTTCACCGCTTCTACCGGATACTTACCGTAAGCCGTTTCACCACTCAGCATCAGGGCATCGGTACGGTAGTAGATGGCATTGGCGATATCGGTTACCTCGGCACGAGTCGGACGCGGGTTGTTGATCATGGTGTGCAACATCTGCGTAGCCACGATAACCGGCTTCTTTGCCAGGATACATTTCTTGATCAAGATACGCTGGATACCTGGAATGCGTTCCTGCGGCACTTCGATACCCAGGTCACCACGGGCTACCATCACACCGTCGGCCACTTCCACGATTTCGTCGATGTTGTCCACACCTTCCTGATTCTCAATCTTGGCGATAATCTTGATGTCGCTGTGGTGTGCATCCAGAATCTCACGGATGTCCAATACATCCTGACGGTTGCGCACGAAAGAGTGAGCAATGAAATCAATGTCCTTTTCGATGGCATAAAGGATATTGTTGCGGTCTTTTTCTGTCAGAGAAGGCAGGTTGATGCGCACGCCCGGCACATTCACACTCTTGCGGCTTCCCAAAGTCGCGTCGTTGCAGACTTCACAGAAAAGCGTATCTTCGTTCTTGTCGATGACCTTCAGTTCCAGTTCGCCGTCGTCCATCAGCACATCAGCACCTACAGACAGGTCGTGCACAAATCCCGGATAAGTTACCGAAATACATTCATGAGTAGTTTCCTGATCCGGATTGCCTACAATACGCACTTTTTCACCTGTTTTGAAATCAATCGGGCCTTCTGCACTGGCCGTAGTACGTACTTCCGGGCCTTTTGTATCCATCAGGATACCGATGCGGTTGGAAACGGTACGCACATTGTTAATCAACTTTTCAAAACCTTCACGGCTGGCATGTGCAGTATTCATACGTACCACGTTCATACCTGCATTAAAAAGGTCTCTGATAAAATCTACTTCGCAGCGCAAATCCGAAATGGACGCAACGATTTTTGTTTGTTTAAGCATCATATATACTATAATTTGTTGTTGTCTACTAAAAAAGATTCCACGGCCAGACGATAGGAATTCAGACCGAATCCACAAATTACGCCTACACAGGCACACGAAATCATGGATTTATGGCGAAACTCTTCCCGCTTGTGCACATTGGATATATGAATCTCCACGACAGGAGACGTCACTGCACGTATGGCATCCTGCAAGGCAATGGAAGTGTGCGTGTAAGCACCCGCATTCAGCACGATGCCGTCGTATGAAAATCCGACTTCATGAATTTTATTAATCAGCTCCCCTTCCACATTCGATTGATAATACGCAAATTCAACCGATGGATACCATTCTTTCAATTTCTCCAGATAGCTCTCAAAAGATTCGGCACCATAAATAGAAGGCTCTCGTTTGCCTAACAGATTAATGTTCGGGCCATTAATTATTTGTATTCTCATCTGTATACTTCTGCTGAACTTTTAATACTTTTGTAGAAGAATTTGGCACAAAGATACGAAAAAGAAATGAAAAAGGCCGATAAAAAAAATATAATAATAAAGTATAAGCAATACCTGAAGCTCGAAAAATCTCTTTCCCGCAATACAGTAGAAGCCTATCTTACGGATTTGGACAAGCTGTTCGCTTATCTGGAACTGGAAGAAATCGACCTCACAGATGTCACGCTGGAGAATCTGGAGACCTTCTCAGCCGGGCTTCACGACATCGGCATTCATTCCCGGTCCCAGGCCCGTATTCTGTCGGGGATACGTTCTTTTTTCCGTTTTCTGGTACTCGAGGGATACCTTGCACAAGACCCTTCCGAACTATTGGAATCACCCCAGATTGGCCGGCATCTGCCCGACGTACTGAGTGTGGAAGAGATTGACAGCCTGATCGGGGTCATCGACCGCACTTCACGCGAAGGCCAGCGGAACCGGGCCATTCTGGAAACGCTCTACAGCTGCGGGCTGCGTGTTTCAGAGCTGTGCAACCTCAGACTATCAGACTTGTACCTGAAAGAAAAATTCATCCGGGTAGAAGGAAAAGGCAGCAAGCAACGGCTGGTTCCGATTTCCTCACGCGCCATCCACGAACTGCAACTGTACTTTGCCGATCGAAGCCAAGGACTGATCAAACCCGGGTACGAGGATTTCGTGTTCATCAGCCGCTTTGGGAAAAACATTTCACGCATCATGGTTTTCCATATCATCAAGGAGCTGGCTGAGCAAATCGGGCTGAAAAAAAGCATCAGTCCACACACCTTCCGCCACTCATTTGCCACTCACTTACTCGAAGGAGGTGCCAACCTGCGTGCCATACAATGTATGCTCGGACATGAAAGCATCGGCACGACAGAAATCTACACACACCTCGACCGCAGCCGCTTGCGTCAGGAAATTCTGGAACACCATCCGCACAACCTGCACAAAAACGGATAAAAGCACTCTCTTTTAAGCTTTTTTTACAGAGAGACAAACAAAAAAACAGATAATAATTAACAAATAATGGAGTTTTTCTTATCTTTGCCCCAAATAATCAAACAAGATTATTCATTTATACAAACTAAATATTAAACATCATGATTAAGAAGTTGTATTTGCCGTTAGTGGCATTGTTAGTCCTTGCTTTCTCTTCATGTAGCAAGATGGGCGAATTGTCTCCTGACTACTTCACAACCAACCCTGAAGTATTGGAAGCAGTAGGTGGTAAAGTGCCTGTAACTATTACAGGAAAATTCCCGGAAAAATACTTCAAGAAAAACGCCACAGTTGAAGTTACTCCGGTTTTGAGATGGGAAGGCGGAGAAGCCAAAGGTCAGCCTGCAACATTCCAGGGTGAAAAAGTACAAGGTAACGACCAGACTATCTCTTACAAAGCTGGTGGTACTTACACAATGAAAGCCTCTTTCGACTATGTTCCTGAAATGGCTAAATCTGAACTTTATCTGGATTTCAAGATTAAGAAAGGTAAAAAAGAATACACTATTCCTTCTGTAAAGATTGCTGATGGTGTAATCGCTACTTCAGAACTGCCGACTGTAAACTCAGCTAACGCTGCATACGCTCCAGATGCTTTCCAGCGTGTAATCAAGCAAGCTAAAGAAGCTCAGATCATGTTCTTGATTCAGCAAGCTAACCTCCGTGCAAGCGAACTGAAGTCAGACAGCCTGAAAGCTTTCCACAAACAAGTGGTTGCTGTTGCCGGTGATACAAAGAACTATAAACTGAACAACATCGAAATTTCTGCTTACGCTTCACCTGATGGTGGTGTGAAACTGAACACTACACTGGCTGAAAACCGTCAGAACAATACTGAAAAGTATATGAACCAGCAGTTGAAGAAAGGTAAGATTGAAACAGAAGTAGATACGAAATATACTGCTCAGGACTGGGATGGTTTCCAGGAACTGGTTTCTAAATCAAACATCCAGGATAAAGACCTGATCTTGCGTGTGCTTTCTATGTACAGCGATCCTGAACAGCGTGAAACTGAAATCAAGAACATTTCTTCAGTTTACAAAACTTTGGCTGACGAAATCCTGCCGCAGTTGCGTCGTGCTCGCTTGACTGCTAACTACGATGTAATCGGACGTAGCGATGAAGAAATCAACGCTGCATTTGATACTGATGCAAAAGTATTGAGCAACGATGAATTGCTGTATGCTGCTACACTGACTAACGACAACGCTCGTAAAGAAGCAATCTATAAGAAAGCTGTTGAATTGTATCCGACCGATTTCCGTGCTTACAACAACTTGGGTATGATGGCTTATGCAAACGGTGACTTGGCTGCTGCTGAAAACTACTTCAAACAGGCTGCCAGCAAGAACGCCAACTCTGCTGAAGCTAACACGAACCTCGGTTTGATTGAATTGACTAAGGGTAATGTAGCTAACGCTGAAACTTACTTGAGCAAATCAACTGGTGCTAACACAGCTAACGAAGCTCTGGGTAACTTGTACATCAAACAAGGTCAGTACGACCGCGCCGTACAGGCATTCGGTGACACAAAGACCAACTCTGCTGCTTTGGCTCAGATCTTGGCTAAGGACTACAACAAAGCTAAATCTACTTTGTCTGCAGTGAAGAATCCGGACGCTTACACAAGCTACTTGATGGCTATCGTAGGTGCTAGAACAAACAACGCTGACTTGGTTAAGAGCAGCATGGACAAAGTAAAACAGTTGGATGCTACTCTGGCTGCTAAAGCTCAGAACGACCGCGAATTTGCAAAATATGCAAACGAAATAAAGTAATCCAATAAGTTACTTCCTGAAAACCGGAATCACATTGCGTGGTTCCGGTTTTTTTATGCCCTTCAGGGAAAGAATCCGAAAAAGATGAAAGATTATAAGATGAAAATATGTATTTTCGCGGAAACGAAACATTGTATATGAAAAAACTATACCCAATCCTCCTGTGCATATACCTTTTATTCTGTCTCGATTCATGTAAGCAAAGCTATGAGTTCGAACTTAAAGGAGAAATGGAGGGACTGACTTCCGATATGATTCTGGTGGTATACGACGACCCCGAAGCCAAACTCGACACCATTTATCCGAGAAATGGAAAGTTCACCTACAGTTTTACCCTTGACACCCTGAACCTTTTCCGGCTGGTAAACGATTCGGGAGAAGCTTTTCCGATTTTTGCCGACAAAGGATGGAAGGTAACCGTAAAAGGCAGCTTCCAGCATCCGGAAATCAAAGGCGACGGGCCCAATGATGAATACCAGGAATTCAGAAACAGCATTCTTTCGCTGAATGATCCGGTCCAGATACGCAAGCAAGCAGAAACTTTCATCCAAAACCATCCGCAATCGTATGCTTCAGCATACATTCTGAATGAAGTATTCGCACAGACAGCGCATCCGGACATCGCCCTTATCAATAAATTACTGGAGCCACTCACCGGAAAAATAAAAGACAGCCGGGTGGTGACAAGCATCCTGAAATTACTTCCGGAAAAAGAAAAGACAATAAACAATTCATCAGATTACCTAAGCTACATCTCTGTCAAGAAAAGAAACGGAGAATACCTTTCATGGAGCAACAATGCACGTCCTTATACCCTTGTCAATTTCTGGGCAAGCTGGGACAGGGAAAGTATCAGTACCCGAGACTCTCTATACAGCCTCATCCAGAAATCGCCCAAAGAGAAATTCAGAATTGTCAATTTCTCATTAGACTACGACAAGAAGGAATGGCAAAGACTGTGCAAGGAAGATACGGAGCAATGGATAGAACTATGCGACGGGAAAGGATGGAATGCACAGATTCTGAAACAACAGAACATACAGGCACTTCCTTCCAATATTCTGATTGACCAGAACCGGAAAATAGTAGACCGTAACTTGAATGAAATGACCCTCGCAAGCCGGATAAAAGCATTGACGGCAAACGACTCAAAACAAAAATAACCTCACCTTAACATAACCTTAAATGCTAGTAAAACTTTTTGGCGCCGCTGTACAAGGCATCGACGCCACCATTGTGACCATCGAGGTCAACTGCTCACGTGGCATAAAATTCTATTTAGTGGGACTGCCTGATTCGGCCGTAAAAGAAAGCCACGAACGTATTGTCTCGGCCTTACAGGTAAACGGATACAAGTTTCCGACACGTCAGATTGTGGTAAATATGGCTCCAGCCGACATCCGGAAAGAAGGCGCCTCCTACGATCTTCCACTGGCTATCGGAATCCTGGCTGCCAGCGAAACAGTATCAGCAGCCCGACTGGCCGACTACCTCATCATCGGAGAGCTAAGTCTGGACGGAAGCTTGCAACCGATTAAAGGAGCACTTCCCATCGCCATTGCAGCCCGCCAGCAAGGATTCAAGGGATTGATTCTCCCCAAACAGAATGCGTATGAAGCAGCTGTAGTAAACCGCCTGGCTGTGTATGGAGCTGAACGAATCACGGAGGTTATTGATTTCCTGAACGGTACTGGTACCCTTCAGCCGACACTTGTCAACACACGTGAAGAATTCTATAAACACCAGTGCACGTTTCCATTTGATTTTTCAGAAGTCAGAGGACAGGAGAACGTGAAACGCGCACTGGAAGTGGCTGCCGCAGGCGGACACAACGTACTGCTCATCGGTGCGCCGGGAAGTGGAAAGTCCATGATGGCCAAGCGCCTCCCCAGTATCCTTCCGCCCCTTTCCTTAGGCGAAAGCTTGGAAACGACCAAGATACATTCCGTAGCCGGGAAGTTAGGTAAAAATACCTCACTCATCGCCATCCGTCCGTTCCGCAGCCCGCATCACACCATCTCACAAGTAGCCATGGTAGGCGGAGGAGCCAGTCCACAACCTGGAGAAATCAGTCTGGCACACAACGGCGTACTGTTTTTGGATGAACTCCCTGAATTCAGCCGGAACGTGCTGGAAGTACTCCGACAACCACTTGAAGACCATCGAATCACCATTTCACGGGCCAAATATACCTTGGAGTATCCAGCCAACTTCCAGTTGATTGCATCTATGAACCCGTGTCCGTGCGGCTACTACAACCATCCCACCCGCCATTGTGTCTGTCATCCGGGACAGGTACAGCGTTACCTGAACAAGATTTCCGGCCCTCTGCTCGACCGTATCGACATTCAAGTGGAGATTGTTCCCGTACCTTTTGAGGAGATATCCAAAAGTACCCCGGGAGAAAGCAGTGCAAGCATCCGTGAACGTGTCATCCAAGCACGACAGATACAGGCTCAGCGCTTTGCCGGACAAGCCGGAATCTACAGTAATGCCCAAATGACGCCAAGCCTGCTGCATCGTTACGCACAACCCGACGCCGCCGGTCTGGAACTCCTGCGACATGCCATGCACCGTCTGAACCTTTCAGCCCGTGCATACGACCGTATCCTGAAGGTTTCCCGTACCATTGCCGATCTGGAAAACAGTACAGACATCCGCCCGGAACACCTGGCCGAGGCCATCAGTTACCGGAACCTGGACCGGGAAAACTGGGCCGGATAAGGGCCACTCTCTCCAGACCTCCACTACCTTCAGCTATCCAAAAAGGAATGCCATGAAGCCTTCCTTCCTATTTGTTGCCAGTTACTGTTACACAAGTAAATAGACGGTTCTTTCCAATACACTATCCCTTCTGGGAAACATAAAATCCTTTAGAAATCACGGTTTTCCGTGTTTTCCATCTTTTCGGGACAAGCTATATTTGACAAAGAACAACTTCTTATCACATTACATAAAAGGCACTTCTTCGCGTAAGCAGGAAAAAAGCAAACAAATAGAAAGATTATGGACCTGACTGATATTCAACGATACAGGATAGCCTTGGAACGTTTGCGGAGAATTCTGGATATCAAACTCGGCAAACCCTTGCTCATCCGTACCTTCATGGGGCACCTGCGCGTGCTACATGCGTCCGATATCGGTTATTTCCGGTACATCTCTGCCAAAAAGAGCTGGGAAATAGCATTGACCGACGGCTCTTTTCTTCGGCTAAAGGGTAACCTCCGAGCTGAAAACCTGTGTGCATACGATGAAAAATTCATCCAGATTCATCAGTCGTACATCATCAACCTGCACTACCTGTACATGATACAAAAAAACCACTGCATCATGTGTACTCCTTTCCACCACGTAACTGAACTGCAAGTCTCACAAAAACACAAAAAAGAGATATTGGAACGTTTCGGCCAGTTCTAAACCTTAAAAACCGGGAGTTTTTGTTTTCCCCCATCCTTTTCTTGATTCCGACAAGGTTTTTTTCCTAAAGAGATTTGTATTCTCCACAAAAAACAATTACCTTGTGAAATCACCAAACTAATGACCATGAAAAAACACATCCTCACACTTATTTTCCTACTGACAACCGCTGCGCTTATCTCCATACAAGCTGAACCTTCTGTTATCGATAGCCTGAAACAGGAAATACAGCGTGCGGAAAGACAGAAGGCTTCCAGAGACAAACTTCTTGAACTGTATCAGAACCTTTGTGTGGAATATGAAACCATCGATGCAGACTCTTCCTTCCGTTACATACAAAAAGGACTTTCACTCTATGAACAGCCTAATTTTCAAGAAGAAGTCTACCTACATCTTCTCAACGCACTAGCCAACCACTTTTTAATGGAAGGTGAAGTAGAACGGGCCAAAGAAGGCTTTAAAACCGTAGCTGCCCATGCCCCCCAACTGAAAGAAAGGAACTACGACCTGGAAGGAGTGCTGGAATCATCCATTGGAGTATGCTACCGGAAGCTAGGTATGTACGATTCGGCAGTCTATCACTATAACCGGGCCATCGATATCTGCAAAAAGACCGGAAAACCAGAAGATGTCTCTTCCATTTACTACAACATCGGAGTGCTTTACCACCTGAACAAGCGCTATGAAGAAGCGCTGACCCAAGGGAAGTTATCGGCAGAATATGCCCAGAAAGCGCATGACCTCCTCATGGAATTATATGCCAATTGCCTGATAGGAGGAGTCTACAGCAAGCTTGGGAAATATACCGAGGCTTGCCAGATACTCAGGCAAAACATCGAAAAAGCCTTGGATGCCGATACTCCCTTACTGGCAATGAGTTCCCTCTGTCCGTTGCTTGGAACTTATCAGTTATGGAACAAGAAAGACTCTGCCCAGATTTTTCTGAAAAAAGGAGAAGAACTCATCCATCAGATTCCTCCCAATAGTCCCACTGCCCTGGAATTCTATGCCACACAGGCCAGCCTTTACCACTGGATAGGGAAATACCAGCGAAGCCTGGATATCCTGACAGGAAATCCCCTGATTCAGACGCAGGTCCCTTATGACAAGTTCTATAAACTCATGGCACATAATTACGAAGGACTTGGAAATTATCAGAAAGCCTACCAATACATAGAAAAGGTATGCACCTACCAAGATTCCGTTTTCAACGGGAAAATAAAAGACGAATTGTCTGAACTGAACGAGAAGTTAAGAACCAGCGACAAGGAACTGAAGATAGCCCGACTGGAGAAAGACCAGGCACAACAAAAACAAATACGTCTGCGCCATGCCGTTTTCTATGTCACCGTTATCGTCGCACTGCTGATTGTAGTATCTGTCCTGCTCTATAAACGAAGACTACAAAAGAAAGAAACCGAGCTGATTGCTGCCCGGCAATATATTGAAGGCCTGGAGAACGAACGTAAACGCCTGGCCAAAGACCTGCACGACGGAGTGTGCAACGATCTACTCGGCGCCATTCTGCAAGTCCAGCAGCAAGTTTCACCCAATGAACTGAAAGCCACTACTGTACACACGTTGGAAGAAATCCGAAATGGAATACGCGCCATCTCCCATGAACTGATGCCTCCCAACTTCCAGTTCACAGACCTGAATGAGATGCTGACCGATTATTTTTCCAAAATGCAAGAAGTATCCGGAGTAACCATACACTACGTTCCTCGCCCGCAAACGGAATGGTCACATATTCCAGAACGAATTGGGTATGAAATCTACCGCATCATGCAGGAAACCATAAGCAACATTCTCAAGCATGCCCATGCCAGCCATATCCAAATTCACTTGGATGAGGTTTCAGGAACACTCGTCATCGAACTGCAATATGACGGAAACTGGGAAGTATCTGCGGAAGGAAATAAAGGTATCGGACTACGAACCATCGAAGACCGTCTGAAAACCATTGGAGGCCACTATATTATTCGGAAAAACAGTACCGGAATAGATATCCACATTCAGGTGCTGCTCCATTGAAAAATCACGGTTTTCAGTGACAATCTTTTCAATGAATATCTTTTTCTTTGCAATTAAAAATGCGACAGAATGACAAACCCAAAAGCAAAGATATTATTAGTAGATGACCATACACTTATTCTGCAAGGCATCAAACACGTGGTATCGCAAATGCCCGAAATAGATATTGTATATACGGCCTCATCCGGAAGTGAAGCCATGCGCCTGGCCAACCTGCAACCCTTCGACCTGTATCTGCTCGACATCGAACTGCCGGACACCAACGGTTTCGACCTGATACAAAAGATTCTGCAGAAATATCCTGATGCACGTATTTTAATCAATACCATGCACGAAGAAATATGGACACTCAAAAGGCTGATGAAGGCCCCTATCAGAGGAGCAATTTTGAAATCGGCAGATATCAATGAACTGGTCACGGCCATACAAACCATCCTGGAAGGAGAAACCTATGTGTGCAAACGATTCAAGGAAATCCTAAATCGCATACATGCGGAAGAGCCTATCAAAGAGCAACTTACCTTAAGAGAGCGGGATGTACTACAAGCCATTGCCCGAGGACTGAATACAAGAGAAATAGCCGAATTGTTTCATGTTTCGAACAACACCATAGAGTCTCATCGAAAAAGTCTGATGGCCAAACTGGAAGCAAAAAACGCCGTCGATCTTGTACTGAAAGCGATACACCTGGGAATCATTTCACTGGACAATCACTGAAAAAAAATAATTTTACAGATAAAAAACAAGCAGCTTACGATAGCTCATACAGGCATTTTTCGTATATTTGAAAATGCAAAAAATCTTTGTATCACCTTAACACCCATAAACTATGAGTCTTGAAAAAACATTAGTCATTTTGAAACCCAGCGCAGTGCAACGGGGACTTATCGGAGAAATAACCCACAGATTTGAACGCAAAGGTCTGCGTCTGGCAGGAATGAAAATGATGCAACTCACGGAAGACCTGTTGAACGAACATTATGCCCACCTGGCCGGAAAGCCTTTCTTTGCCCGCGTCAAGGCATCCATGATGGCTTGCCCTGTCATTGTATGCTGCTATGAAGGAGTGGATGCAATTCAAGTTGTACGCTCCATGACCGGGGCTACCAACGGACGCGTAGCTGTTCCAGGCACTATCCGCGGAGACTATTGCGTGAGCTCGCAAGAGAATATCATTCACACTTCCGACTCTCCCAAAACAGCCATTGAAGAAATTGCACGCTTCTTCAAGCCGGAAGAACTCTTTGAATACGACAGAGCCAACGTCGACTTTATCTACTATCAGGAAGAATACAAACTTACCTGAGAAAGCATAAAAAAGAGACTGTTTCGCGCAAATGCACATCACGAAACAGTCTCTTTTCTTTTACTTGCTCAATGCACGGGAACGCTCTCCCAAATATCCCCCATGATGACGCTTGCTGTATTCTTCGATGGTAAAGCCTGTACGTCGCATGGTCTCCACTACCAGAATATCCCCAATAACCGTCATAACCGTAGTAGACGTGGTAGGTGTCATTCCCAACAGACAAACCTCATCCGGATGTCCCGTTGCCAGACAAATATCTGCCGCTTTTGCCAGCGGACTTTCCGGATTGCCGGTAATCACAATCTTCTTCAATGTCGGGTCCAGACGTGCGGCCAGCTCCGTCAACTCTACAATCTCACGGGTTTTCCCGGAATTGGAGATTAAAAGCAACAAGTCATTCTTTTGCAGAATGCCCAAATCGCCATGTTGTGCCTCGCTGGGATGCAGGAATACGGCAGGAATTCCTGTAGAGCAAAATGTCGTAGCTATATTCATCGCAATCTGCCCAGCCTTTCCCATACCGCTGGTCACCAGTTTTCCACCTTTCTTATGTACCTGTTCCACAATCAACTCTACAGCCTTTTCGTATCCATCCGTTACCGGAATATTCAACACAGCCTGAGCCTCACGCTGCAATAGTTCTTTAATCGATGCATTCATAAGATTATATTATTAATTTTTATTCCAACAAACGGGTCAATTCCTCAAGAGTATTAGCCACTTCGTAAAAGTTGCTTAAAGGATGATGGGCAAAATGCAGTTCTTCCAACTTTCCCAAGAAATGCAGCAACTCATCCCAAAAACCATCCACATTATAAAAAATGACTTTCTTGTCATGATAACCGATACTGCACGAAGCCATTACATGAAATACCTCGTCCAAAGTACCGATTCCTCCCGGTAGTGCAACCATCACTTCAGATTCCTGCACCATAATATCTTTTCTGTCACTCAGGTTTACAGAATGAAAAGTTACATCCAACAAATCACTCACTCTTCCATGCTCTTCCAGTTTTGTGGGTACAACTCCCATGATCATGGCACCGTTTTCCTTGGCACTTTGAGCCAAGCTCTCCATCAATCCGGTATTGGAACCGCCATAAACCAACCATTTGTGGTGCTGCCCCAGCCAGGCTCCCAGCTCTTTCGCTTTCTCCTTAAACACAGGAGCAATATCGTCTGAAGCAGAACAAAAGACTGCAATTTTATTCATATATTAGTTTTAAAATATCGTTCTTGTGCAAATATCTACATTTTTTGAGGAAAGACAATGAGTATTTATTGTAAATTTGCAGGGTTAAAAAGATTTATGTGCTCAACGATATGTCGTATTCAACTTTTACACTTCCCAACGGACTGAAGATCATTCATGCCCCAAGCCCTACCAACGTGGCCTACTGCGGTTTTGCCGTAGATGCAGGTACACGCGATGAACTGCCACATGAGCAGGGCATGGCACATTTCGTGGAACATCTGATCTTCAAAGGTACCGAGAAGCGTAAAGCATGGCACATCTTGAACCGGATGGAAAATGTAGGAGGAGACTTAAACGCATATACCAATAAAGAGGAGACCGTTATCTACAGTGCTTTTCTCAAGGAACATTTCAGCCGGGCCGCGGAATTGCTGACCGACATCGTTTTTCACAGCACATTTCCAGAAAGTGAAATAGAAAAAGAGGTGGAAGTCATCATCGACGAGATTCAGAGCTATGAAGACAGTCCGGCAGAACTGATTTTCGATGATTTTGAAGAGCTGATTTTTCCACATCATCCGCTGGGAAAAAACATCCTGGGAAACCCCGATTTGCTCCGGAAATTTACGAGTGAAGACGCACTTCGCTTTGTGCATCGCCATTATCGACTGGATAAAATGGTATTCTTTGCCTTGGGTGATCTTTCATTTGCAAAAATCATCCATACACTCGAAAAACTGACAGCCGATATTGCTTTGTCGACAACCGATGACACACCGCGCATAGCCCCTGAAGCCTACCACCCCCAAAATCTGACTTTGCACAAAGACACTCATCAGGCTCATGTGATGATAGGGGGAAGAGGTTATCATGCGTACGACGAACGACGGACAGGGCTCTACCTTCTCAACAATATCCTGGGAGGACCAGGTATGAACAGTCGGCTGAACGTGTCTTTACGTGAACGAAAAGGACTTGTTTATACCGTAGAGTCCAATCTGACCTCGTACACCGATACCGGAACCTTCTGCATCTATTTTGGGTGCGATCCGCAAGATACGGACAAATGCATATCGCTCGTACACAAAGAACTGAAAAAGCTACGAGATAAGGCATTGACCGGTTTACAACTTGCCGCAGCTAAAAAACAAATTATCGGACAGATAGGAGTAGCCGGTGATAACTTTGAGAACAACGCACTTAATATGGGAAAATGTTTTCTACATTATCAAAAATACGAAGATAAAGAAGAGGTATTTAAACGAATTGACGAACTAACATCCTCCAAGTTGCTTGACATAGCCAACGAAGTATTCGCCGAGGACTATCTTTCCATGCTGATTTATCGATAAATTTAACCCGGATAGTTCTTTTTTTCTACCGCTTAGTCGCATTGTCTGCATGGATACTCTCATTATACGTTTTTTGTCTTTCCATAAATTTCCAAAACTTCCTATTTTCGAGAAAAATATAAAAGTATATGAAAAAGAATGAAGCTGTTAAAATTCGGCTGGATGAATGGGTACAAAATAAAGGATACCTCAATTCCAGACTTACCATTATTCAAGTAAGCAAGATCATTGGTATAAACCGAACTTACCTTTCCAACCACATCAACAAGACGTATGGCCTTAATTTCAACTTATGGCTTAACCACCTGCGTATAGAAGAAGCAAAAAAAATCATCTTGCAGTCGCCAGCCCGCAGCTTAGCCGGAATTGCCGAACAAGTAGGCTTCACCGACCTAGCTCATTTCAGCAAACAGTTCAAACTGCATGAGGGGATTTCTCCATCGGAATGGAAGAAGAATGCACTAGAAGGATAAGCAATTATGACTTCAGAACGGCAGGATAAACGTAAAAATCACTATCTTTGTGCACGCAAGAAAGGATTATTACATAAACTATATACGCATGAAAATAGAAGATAAACTGACCGAATCCATCCTGACAGGTATAAAGACCTTATACAATCAGGAGGTTCCTGCCAAAATGGTACAGCTGCAGAAGACCAAGAAAGAATTCGAAGGCCACCTCACACTGGTTGTCTTCCCTTTCCTGAAGATGTCCAAGAAAGGACCGGAACAAACTGCACAAGAAATCGGGGAATATTTGAAGCAGCATGAACCCGCCATCGCCAGCTACAACGTAATCAAGGGATTCCTGAACTTGACCATCGCTTCAAACGTATGGATCGACTTGCTGAACCGCATTCAGGCAGACAGCCAATGGGGTATCCAGAAAGCTGCCGACAATGCGCCGCTGGTAATGATTGAATATTCTTCTCCGAACACTAATAAGCCGCTCCACTTGGGTCATGTGCGCAACAACCTGCTGGGTAACGCGTTGGCGAACATCATGGCAGCCAACGGCAACAAGGTAGTGAAAACCAACATTGTCAACGACCGTGGTATCCACATCTGCAAGTCCATGCTGGCATGGCTGAAATATGGCAACGGCGAGACTCCGGAATCATCGGGCAAGAAAGGTGACCACCTGATTGGCGATTACTACGTAGCCTTCGACAAGCACTACAAGGCAGAAGTAAAGGAACTGATGGCGAAGTACGAAGCGGAAGGCATGAACGAGGAAGAAGCCAAAGCCAAGGCAGAAGCCAACTCTCCATTGATGCTGGAAGCCCGCGAAATGCTCCGTAAATGGGAAGCCAACGATCCGGAAGTACGTGCGCTCTGGAAGAAGATGAACGACTGGGTATATGCCGGCTTCGATGAGACATACAAGATGATGGGCGTCAGCTTCGACAAGATATATTACGAATCACAGACTTACCTGGAAGGAAAGGCCAAGGTCTTGGAAGGACTGGAAAAAGGACTCTTCTATCGCAAGGAAGACGGTTCTGTATGGGCAGATCTTACTCCGGAAGGACTGGACCAGAAGCTGCTGCTCCGGGCAGACGGTACTTCGGTCTACATGACACAGGACATCGGTACAGCCAAGCTACGCTTCCAGGATTATCCCATCAACAAGATGATTTACGTGGTGGGTAACGAACAGAACTACCATTTCCAGGTGTTGTCCATCCTGCTCGACAAACTGGGCTTCGAATGGGGTAAAGATCTGGTACACTTCTCCTACGGTATGGTGGAACTGCCGGAAGGTAAGATGAAGAGTCGCGAAGGTACCGTAGTGGATGCGGACGACCTGATGGAAGCCATGATTGAAACGGCCAAGGAAACCAGCAGCGAACTGGGCAAGCTGGACGGACTGACAAAGGAAGAGGCCGACGACATCGCCCGTATCGTGGGACTGGGTGCCTTGAAATATTTCATCCTGAAAGTGGATGCCCGCAAGAACATGACGTTCAACCCGAAGGAATCCATCGACTTCAACGGAAATACGGGACCGTTCATCCAGTACACTTACGCACGTATCCAGTCTATCCTCCGCAAAGCCGCAGAAGCTGGTATCCAAATTCCGGCTGTGATTCCGGAAGGCATCGAACTGAGCACCAAGGAAGAGGCGCTGATCCAGATGCTGGCCGACTTCCCCAATGTGGTAAGACAGGCAGGTACGGACTACAACCCGTCTATCCTAGCCAACTATGCCTACGACCTGGTAAAAGAATACAACCAGTTCTATCACGATTTCAGCATTCTGCGTGAAGAGAACGAGGCTGTGAAGATTTTCCGTCTGGCATTGAGTCAGAACGTAGGAAAGATTGTCAAGCTGGCCATGGGCTTGCTGGGCATCGAAGTGCCTGAACGCATGTAATTCATTTGAAAATAGCGGGTGGCAAGGGAGCCACCCGACTTTTTTAACCTCCTTATCTTTTTATGGCGAAACAAAAATTCTATGTAGTGTGGAAAGGTGTGAATCCGGGGGTGTATGCTTCCTGGACTGAATGCCGGCTGCAAATCCAAGGATACAAAGGAGCCATCTATAAATCATTCGACACAGAAGAAGAGGCCGCACAGGCTTTTGCCACTCCGGCACACGTGTACTTGCAACGCCACCGGACTTCGGCTCCCAAGGAACCTTCCGCCAAACAGCTTCCAGAAAATTTCGACCTGAACTGCTTGGCAGTAGATGCGGCCTGCAGTGGAAACCCCGGTCCTATGGAATACCGCGGGGTATACCTGCTCACCGGACAGGAGATTTTCCATTTTGGACCGGTCTATGGCACCAACAACATCGGAGAGTTTCTGGCCATCGTACACGGACTGGCACTTCTCAAACAGAAGCAGCTGGACATGCCGCTCTACTCCGACAGCCGCAACGCCCTCCTGTGGGTGAAACAGAAGAAATGCAAGACCAAACTGGAACGCAATGCCCGAACCGAGACCTTGTTCCAGCTCATTGAACGGGCGGAGAAATGGCTGAAGGAAAACACTTACACCACTCCCCTGCGCAAATGGGAAACAGAATCATGGGGGGAAGTCCCCGCCGATTTCGGACGTAAATAATCAGACCTAAACAGATGAAAAAGAGACTTGCTTACTTGGGATGTATTTTTGCCGCTATTTTAGGCTATTTCCTGCTTCAGAAACCAGTGTTCATGCTCTACAACGGAGCTTGTGAGAAAGGGGTATCTTTCGTAGACTACCTGAAAGTGCTGTATCATGGCTTTACCCTCGACGCGGCCACTACGGGTTATCTCACCGCCCTTCCCTGGCTGGTCATCCTGGTGAGTATCTGGTTCCGCCGTTTCCCGCTGCGAAAGCTCCTCGTAGGCTACTATGCGCTGATTGCGCTGGCTACTACCCTCGTCTTCATCGGCGACATGGCCCTGTATCCGTTTTGGGGATTCAAGCTCGATGCTTCCATCTTCCTCTACCTGGACTCTCCGAAGAATGCCATGGCCAGTGTGTCGGTCGGTTTCATCCTGATACGGGTGATATGTATCCTGATATTGTCGGCCCTGCTCACGTGGGGACTGTATAAAATAACTCCTGCCCAACTCCTCCAAGTCCGCAAACGTCTCACAGGCAGTCTGGTCACGATTCTGCTGGGGGGTATCCTCTTCATCATCATCCGAGGCGGTGTCACCGAATCAACCAGTAACGTAGGACAGGCGTATTTCTGCGACAACGAGTTCCTGAACCACTCGGCGGTCAATCCGGATTTCAGCCTGCTGTCGTCCATCAGCAAGACGACCGATTTCGCCCAGCAGTTCAATTTCTTTGACGAGGAAAAACGGGCCAGACTGTTCGACGGGTTGTATGCCGACACCGGAGAAAACACGGTATCTTTGTTGAATACTCCGCGCCCCAACGTACTGATTATCCTGATGGAGAGCTTCGGAGGGGTGTTTGTGGAATCGCTGGGAGGTCTCCCGGATGTCAGCCCCAACCTGGAACGGCTGAGCAAGGAGGGAGTCTTTTTCACGAACTGTTACGCCAACAGTTTCCGCACCGACCGGGGCACAGTCTGCACCTTCAGCGGCTACCAGAGTTTCCCTACCGTGTCGGTCATGAAGGCACCGGCCAAGAGCCGTACGCTGCCTTCCATTGCCGGGAAGCTGCGGGAGCAAGGTTATGCCACCGACTTTCTGTACGGGGGTGACATCAACTTTACCAACATGAAGAGCTACCTGTTAAGCAGTGGTTACCAGCATCTCACGGCCGATGTGGATTTCAGTCTGGAGGAGCGACAGAATCCATGGGGAGTGAACGATGACATCACTTTTGAATATCTCTACCAACAGATAAAGGCACGCACAGGCAACCAGCCTTGGCACACGGCCTTTCTGACTCTCAGCAGCCACGAACCTTTCGAGGTGCCTTACCATCGCCTGAACGAGAAGATTCCCAATGCCTTCGCCTTTACGGACGACTGCCTGGGGAAATTCATCGACAAGCTCAAGGCGCTTCCACAATGGAAGAACCTGCTCATTGTCTGCCTGCCGGACCATGGCTTCTATTATCCGGAAGAGGGGCTGGTGCACGACCCGCGCATCCATCACATCCCGATGCTCTGGCTGGGCGGTGCCGTAAAGCAACCCAGGGTCATCGACAAGCTGATGAACCAAAGCGACATGGCCGCTACCCTGCTGGCACAACTGGGACTCAGCCACAAAGAATTCAACTTCAGCCGCAACGTGCTGGGCAAGGATTACAAATACCCCTTTGCCTACTACACCTACAACAACGGCTTTGCCTTCTGCGACAGTACCGGCGTCACCCTGATTGACAACAACTCCGGCAAGGCATTAATAGAATCCCCAGCTCCGAATGCACGACGCACAGAACTGGGGAAAGCGATTCTACAATCTTCTTACGATGATTTGGGAGCGCGATAACACATTATTCCACAAACATCACTTTCGATGCATCACGAGGCTTGGCAGCCGGCGATTCATCCGGATATCCGAAGGCAATGCAATACAACAGGTCATAGCCTTCGGGAATGTTCAGACGTTTCAGGTATTCTGCGGCTCCGGGGTCGGTCTTCATGAAACGTATGGGACCACCCAGACAGCAGGAACCGATGCCCATAGACCAGGCAGAAAGAATCATGTTCTCACCCAACAGTCCACAATCCACTTGTGAGAAATCGTAGGCGGTGTCGTTGGCAATAAACACCACCGTCGGTGCATTGCGGAACATATTCCGGAAATTAGGGTCTTCAGCCGCTTTGGGATTAGCTTTCTTGTACACCTCCGTCAGACCATTGATAAATTCCGGATTGTCTACTACCCGGATTGCCCACGACTGTTTGTTCTGTCCGTTAGGCGCATTAATACCACAATTCAGAATCACCTGCATCGTATCCCGGTTTACCGGTTGTGGCAGATACTTCCGCACGCTACGACGTGCCATGATGGTCTCGATTACTTGATTGGTACTGTCAGCCTCGTTTACGGCTGCCGGCTGTGATTGCTGTGTCTGACCGCCACAGCTGGAAAGACAGAGCAAGCCTGCCCCCAGCATCGAATAAATCATCTTTTTCATACGTTTTATCTTTGATTAGCTCAATCTTCAATTTCTTTCGTTCTCTTCCCCGCACCAGCTGTCAGAACAGCCGTTCTTCCTCTTCTCCCGACGACAAGTTTCCCGCTATCCCTGCCGCCATCCGACCAAATATAACAAAAAAAGCGGTTCCCCGAAGGAAACCGCTTTCATATTTAAGAATTTGTAAGTCAGAATTACAATTTCGGACCAGCAGCAACCAAAGCTTTACCAGCTTCGTTACCTGTGAACTTAGCGAAGTTCTTGATGAAGCGAGCAGCCAAGTCTTTAGCTTTTTCTTCCCACTTGCAAGCGCAGTCGTAAGTGTCACGCGGATCCAAGATCTTCGGATCAACACCCGGCAATTCAGTCGGAACAACGAAGTCGAAGTAAGGAATAGTCTTAGTCGGAGCTTTTTCGATAGAACCATCCAGGATAGCGTCGATGATACCACGAGTATCACGGATAGAAATACGTTTGCCAGTTCCGTTCCAACCAGTGTTAACCAAGTATGCTTTTGCACCAGTCATCTTCATCTTCTTAACCAGTTCTTCTGCATATTTAGTCGGGTGCAATGACAAGAAAGCAGCACCGAAGCAAGCAGAGAATGTCGGAGTCGGTTCAGTGATACCACGTTCTGTACCAGCCAACTTAGCAGTAAATCCTGACAGGAAGTAGTACTGAGCCTGTTCTTCGTTCAAGATAGATACTGGAGGCAATACACCGAATGCATCAGCAGACAAGAAGATAACTTGTTTTGCGTGAGGACCTTTAGAAACCGGTTTAACGATGTTGTTGATGTGGTAGATAGGATAAGAAACACGAGTGTTTTCAGTTACGCTCTTATCAGCGAAGTCAATCTTACCGTTAGCATCTACAGTTACGTTTTCCAGCAAAGCGTCACGTTTGATGGCGTTGTAGATATCCGGTTCAGATTCCTTATCCAAGTTGATAACCTTAGCGTAGCAACCACCTTCGTAGTTGAATACACCTTCGTTATCCCATCCGTGTTCGTCATCACCGATCAACAGACGTTTCGGGTCAGTAGACAAAGTTGTCTTACCTGTACCAGACAGACCGAAGAAGATAGCTGAGCTCTTGCCTTCTTTGTCTGTGTTAGCAGAACAGTGCATAGAAGCGATACCACGCAACGGGTTGAAGTAGTTCATCATAGAGAACATACCTTTCTTCATTTCACCACCGTACCAAGTGTTCAGGATAACCTGTTCCTTAGTAGTCAAGTTGAAGACAACTGCAGTTTCTGAGTTCAGACCCAGTTCTTTGTAGTTTTCAACTTTAGCTTTAGAAGCGTTGTAAACAACGAAGTCAGGTTCGAATGATTCCAGTTCTTCTTTAGAAGGACGGATGAACATGTTAGTTACGAAGTGAGCCTGCCATGCAACTTCCATGATGAAACGAACTTTCAGACGAGTAGCTTCGTTAGCACCGCAGTAACCATCTACTACATACAATTTCTTGTTTGACAATTCTTTTGAAGCCAAAGCTTTCAAAGCGTTCCAAGTTTCTGTAGTAACAGGTTTGTTATCGTTTTTGTATTCTTCAGAAGTCCACCATACAGTGTTTTCACTTGTAGCGTCTTTTACCAAGAATTTATCTTTAGGAGAACGACCAGTGTAGATACCAGTCATTACGTTTACTGCACCCAGTTCAGTTACCTGACCTTTTTCATAACCTTCCAAACCAGCTTTTGTTTCTTCAGCGAACAATACGTCGTAAGAAGGATTGTGTACGATTTCTACGGTTCCAGTGATACCGTACTTAGTAAGATCTAAATTTGCCATTGTTCAAATGATTAATTTGGTTATTATATCAAATGTTTATTCTTTTCTCTACCTTAGCATAAGCCTAATTTCTCTCCATTTCTGCTCTTCAACATCTCTTTGTTTTAGGCGCTACAAAAGTAGTAGTTATTTTTTATTCAAAGAACTTATTACAGAAAAAAATCCGTAATCATTTAAAGATTTATACTTGTGTAACAAAATTGCCAAATCTACATTACAAATCAATTTTATTTTGTTTCTTTGCACCCCGATAAATTTAGTACATAAACCCCTAAGAACCTGAGAATGTTTATGAAAATAATCAGTCTAAACCAAAACAGTACCCTCCTCAACCAATTTTTGTCTGAAATCCGGAACGTAGACGTCCAAGGCGACCGACTCCGTTTCCGTCGAAACATGGAACGGGTGGGCGAAATCATGGCCTACGAAATCAGCCGGACACTTCCCTATCATCCGGTTTCGATACAAACCCCGCTGGCCACAGCTGTAGAAAACGTTCCCGCTGAACAGCCGGTGGTAGCCACCATCCTCCGTGCCGGACTTCCGCTTCATCAGGGATTCATCAACTACTTCGACCATGCCGAAAACGCATTCGTATCGGCCTATCGCAAATACATCAATGAAGACAACTTTGACATTCACATCGAATACATCGCTTCTCCCCGGCTGGACGGCAAGATTCTGATTCTCACCGACCCCATGCTCGCTACCGGCAGTTCCATGGAACTGGCTTACGAGGCACTGCTCACCAAAGGGGAACCGGCTCACATTCACATTGCTTCGGTCATTGCCAGCCGCCAGGCTATTGAACACATCAAGAAAGTTTTCCCTGCGGAAAAAACTACGGTGTGGTGCGGCGCCATTGACCCGGAACTGAACGCCCATTCGTACATCGTACCGGGACTGGGCGATGCCGGCGATTTGTGTTATGGAGAGAAAGAATAAACCAGTCTTGATTACAGCTGAAAAAAATATCCCCGTTACAAGCTACTGTTGCAGCGGGGATATTTTGTATGATTTGATATCGTCATTTAATTTCCCACGTATCGTTCGTTTCGAGCAACTCGGCAAACGTGTGGTATTTTTTCTTGGCTGAAACCTCCTCTATCTGGGCTTCCACTGCTGCATCGTAGGTCGGTGCCTCCACGTCGCGGATTACCCCCAAAGCAATCGGGAAATCCGGACCTTCCATCAAAGCCAGCTTCAGCTGCAAGGTGTGGTCCTCACAATGGGCATCGTGCACCAGGATGTCTTTTTCCGTCACCCCGTTTTCTCCCAGCTTCACTACCTTCAGGCCGAAACCTTCCTGCATCAGACCGAATTCTTTGTTCGGACCGAACAACATCGGTTTGCCGTGCTCCAGGTAGATGGCATTGCGTTCCCGGTCTTCCTTCTTGGCCACGGCATTGTGCGTACCGTCGTTGAAAATCACACAGTTCTGTAACACTTCTACCACCGACGTACCCTTATGACGGGCCGCAGCTTTCAACACCTCTACCGAAGGACCGCCATCGACTGCCGCACAACGGGCAAAGAAACGTCCACGGGCTCCGAAACACAGTTCTGCCGGGCGGAAAGGATCTTCCACCGTCCCGTAAGGAGAAGATTTGCTCACGAAACCACGGGCCGAAGTAGGCGAATACTGTCCTTTGGTCAATCCGTAGATACGGTTATTCAATAACACAATGTTGATATCCACATTACGGCGGATGGCGTGGATGAAATGGTTACCGCCGATGGCCAGTCCGTCGCCGTCGCCGGAAATCTGCCAGATGGTCAGATTCGGATTGGCCACCTTGGCTCCGGTGGCAATGGCCGCTGCACGTCCGTGAATGGTGTGCATGCCATACGTATTCATGTAATAAGGCAAACGCGAAGAACATCCGATACCGGAAATCACCGCAATTTCATGGGGCGGCACTCCCAGTTCGGCCAGAGCCTTGTGAAAAGAATTCAAGAAAGCGTGGTCGCCGCAACCCGGACACCAGCGCGGCTGTCCGAACTTATAATCTGCTGCCGTATATTTTGTTTCACTCATGGTTATTCCTCCAGAACATTTATTGATGAATCATTAAAAAAGTTGGCTGAACGCCTCTACCAGTTCCTTCACGACGAACGGCTGGCCTTTCACCTGGTTGAACTGATGCAGATGGATACCCTCCACTTTCATGCGGAGATAGCCTGCCAGCTGTCCCATGTTTTGCTCGGCCACCACAATAGTCTTGTACTTCCGCAGCACTTCCGCCGTGTTTTTCGGCAACGGATTAATCACGCGGAAATGTACCAGCGCCGTTTTCTTGCCCATGGCATTCAACTGGTCCATGGCGGAATGCAAGTGACCATACGTACCTCCGAATCCCACAATCAGCAAATCCGCATCCGGATCACCTTCTACAGCAAGCGGCGGAAGTGAATCGGCAATCTTTTCCACCTTCTCGGCACGCAGCTTGGTCATCAGGAAATGGTTCTCCGGTTCGGTTGAGATGGCTCCGGTTTCATTGCTCTTCTCCAGTCCGCCAATGCGGTGCATGAAGCCCGGCATGCCCGGAGTCGCCCAATAACGTACTCCCGTTTGCGGATCACGCAAGAACGGTGTCCAGGAATCCGCCATTTCCGGTTTCACGTAAGGCGGACAGATAGAAGGATACTCTTTCAGGTCGGGCAGACGCCATGCCGCCGAACCGTTGGCAATGTAGGCATCCGTCAGCAGCACCACCGGCGTCATGTGCTCCAAGGCAATCTTGCAAGCCCAATAAGCCGCGTCAAAGCAGTCGGTCGGCGAAGAAGCCGCGATGACAGGCATCGGACTTTCACCGTTACGCCCGAACAATACCTGCAGCAAGTCGGTCTGTTCCGATTTTGTCGGCAGTCCGGTGGAAGGTCCGCCGCGCTGCACGTCCACAATCACCAGCGGCAGTTCCGTAATCACCGCCAGGTTCATGGCCTCACTCTTCAGGCAAATACCCGGTCCGGAAGTCGTGGTCACAGCCAAAGCTCCGGCAAACGAAGCGCCTACGGCAGAAGCACAGCCGGCAATCTCATCCTCACACTGCACAGTCTTCACGCCCAGCGATTTGTGCTTGGCCAGCTCATGCAGGATGTCTGTAGCCGGAGTAATCGGATAAGAACCCAGATAAAGCTGCAAGCCCGCTTTCTCGGCCGCAGCCATCAACCCGTAGGCCGTGGCCTTGTTGCCATTGATATCCATGTAACGTCCCGGCTGTTTCTGTGCCTTGCTCGGCACCGTGTAGCTGATGGAGACCGATGCATGGGTGTTTTCACCGAAATGATAGCCATCGTACAGCACCTTCACGTTGGCTTCGGCTATTTCAGGTTTCTTGGCAAATTTCTCGCGCAGGATTTTCTCGCCCACCGCGATGTCGCGATGGAACAACCAGCACACCAGTCCCAAAGCAAACATGTTCTTGGTGCGCAGGATGGACTTGTTGTCCAAGCCGCTGTCTTTCAGGCTTTCCTTGCACATGGTGGTGATGGAAGCCGATACCACCTCATTCTTGATGCCCAGTTCGGAGAACGGATTTTCGAGCGAGAATTTTGCTTTTTCCAAATCACGCTTGGTAAACGAGTCGGAATCGATAATGATGACGGCCTGGGGTTTACAGAACTTATATTGTGTTTTCAATGCGGCCGGATTCATGGCAACCAGCACGTCGCACTTGTCGCCCGGAGTGTACACCTTTCCGGAACCAATGTGTACCTGGAAGCCGGATACTCCCGTCAACGAGCCTTGCGGGGCACGGATATCGGCCGGGTAATCCGGGAAGGTACTGATATCATTTCCTTCGGTTGCCGAAATATTCGAAAACATATTGCCGGCCAACTGCATTCCATCGCCGGAGTCACCCGAAAAACGGACAACCACATCGTCCAGCTCCTTGACAATCATTTCTTCTGCCATATCGTATTTATTTAAAGTTCACAAAATCAATTTTGGCAAAAATGGGGAAGTTCCATAAAAAAACAAAATAAAATTGGAGTTATTTTTTGCCACTTTACAAAAACGGTATCCCCCTTTCCAAAACGTCTAAGCATTTGAAGTAAAACGCTTCGACATTTCAAACCAAACGCTTAGGCGTTTTATCTAAAACGTCTAAGCGTTTTTTATCCCTCCTCTAAAGACTGAAAAAATCCTCACAAATCCTCTTTTTTCATCTCAAAATCATGGATTTTCAATAAAAAGGCTTACTTTTGCGAAAGATTGCCTTGGTAGTTCAACGGATAGAATAGAAGTTTCCTAAACTTTAGATAGGGGTTCGATTCCCCTCCGAGGTACATATCTGAACATCCCAAAACAAGCAAAGAGGCCGTCTCCAAAAATTTGAAGCAGCCTCTCTGAAATAATTTTATGTCCTATAATTTTAAAACCTGATTCTCACTTCACGCGTTTCACATGTCTTCCCGGGCAATGGTAAACTTTCTGACTTGAAAACCTTGATACTGGTAAGTGTTGATGGTTATTTTTGCGATAGCCTTTGCCTTCGAATCCACCTTTTTCAAGCGAATTACAGCCTTGACAGGTACTTCTGTAGGAACCTCTACACCCGTCGGGCCTACATCTTTTCCTCCAATAGTGAACTCCATGTCACCAAAGCTATAGGAATTCCCCTGGTCATCCCATGCAGTTCCTCCTCCCCAGTTCAGGCCGATAGATTTGTCGGTTGTATTGGAAAGCATGAATTCTACCACGACGTCATTTCCTTCCACATAGTTCCCTTTATATTCCAGTTTCAGGTTTCTTGTAGGCGAAGTAACTTTCACACCTCCAGTTTTCGTGGCATTGTTGGCTGTCCCATCCAATGTGGAGTTGACATCTTCCAAAGCCTGGTTCGTTTCATTCAAAGCACTGTTTACTTTATTCAAGAATCCTCCAAAACCTTTCTTCTTTTTTTCCTGTGCCTGTGCATCCAACCCTGACAACAACAAGCCCGCACAGAGCAATGCATAAAATACTTTCTTCTTCATATTTTTTTCTAATAAATACCTTATTTATCAAGGCCCAATTCTTTTTTCCGTGCTTCGCTCCATTCTTTCTGTTTATCCCGAATCACTTTGCGTTCCGAATCAAAAGCTTGTTCCGATACAAACGTCAGTGAACGACAGCTCTCCTGATACTCCGCCGGCACATCAGGAGCATAAATTGTCTCCTCCAAATGCAACGTATCCCCGACAGCAGCTTTCTGTCCAGAACGGAACGTTCCGTAACCTACATTTCCCTTGTCACCCGACAGCAGATAATACAGATTTATATAAGAACCTTCGCTCACTCCTGTTACAACGGCATCAAACTTTACCTTTAACCGGATTTCAGAATCTCTGCTACCTATCACTGTCACATCGGGCAATTTCATTTCTTCTATCTGGATATCCGACACTATCTGATAAGGCAGTCCCTCTTCCACCGTGTAGTCTACCGTACGCCCTTTCATCTTCTCGGCCAACGGAGCCATTTCTTTCTCCAATTCTTCCATTTCTTTGGCAAAATCGGCCAGCATCTCCAAAGCCCCCGACTGACTGCTACTAGCATCAACCTCCTGCATGTTTTTTACCAATTTAACCATCTTTTCTTCATAAATACCCGGTATATCACCGAACATCTTATCAGAAGAATTTCCGCCACAAGACGACAAGGCTGCCAGAAGGACAAAAGCCGAAATCATTTTTCTCGTTTTCATAGTTCCAAATTGTATTAAAAAAACTTCTCCGGACTGGTCACCGGATTTTAGACAAAGATACGCAGGGAAATTTTATAAATTTGTCACCTAAAACAGCTAATTTTCACAAGAGAGCAAAAATACCAAGTTCAAAATCCAATAAAAGTAAAAAAAACGATGTATTTTTACCCGTACAAATTTTAATTGAGGAAGTTATGCGTGTGTTTCGTTTATCCTGTCTACTATTCTGTTTGTTGATTTATTGCCCGATGACCTGTCGTTCCATTCCGCTGGACACCCTTCTGACCCGATGGTATGACAAAGCAGCTTCCCTCATGGCAGACGGCGCATACGACTCCGCCCAATACTACTTTGACCGTGCCTTTGCCACCAAAGGAGCGAAAGAATCGCCCGTATACCCTATTCTTCTCAATGAACAAGCCACCCTTTTGGTTTATAGAGGCAATCTGCCTGCTGCACTGGAAACGAAGAAGAAAGTACTCCCCTACCTTCCGCGGGTAAAAAATTTAGAGACCCATGTCAGCGTATACAATGACCTGGGCATCCTTTACCACCGGCACAACATGCAAGACTCCGCCATTTATTATTACAACAAAGCCCTGGATGCCGCAGTAAAATATGGAGATGCCAGCTGGCTCGCCAACCTGAGCCTCAACCTGGGCGTTTTCCATTTCAACTTAAAGCATTATCCGGAGGCCGAAAAATTCATCGACCAGGCCTTGCAATATGTACAACAGACCAACGACACGCTGACTACCTTCAACATCTGGCAGGTAAGGGCAGGCATCAAAGCCCAAATCAACAAAACCGAAGAAGCGGGATTTTCTGCCCGAAAAGCCTGGCAGATAGCCTCCAGTCCACAGGAGAACCCTGAATGGCAACTACGGTGCATCTCCAGTCTTTACCGTTATTTCCAACGTACACACCAAAATGATTCCATCACCTATTATATACAAAAAGGAAATGAGCTATTGAAAAAGGTGTCCATCCACTCTATCCCGGCCATTGGTTTCATTCAGGTAAGATCTACGGCATACTACGAAAGCCGACAGTATGCAAAAGCATTAAAAGACCTCATCTACCTGAATACTACTCCGAGCGGAACCGAGAAAAAATCCTTGTTTGAGAAAATGGCCGTATGCTACCAACACACCGGACAACCGGAAAAGGCTTTCCTGTACATGGACAGTGCCCGAATGTGGACAGACTCACTGGCAAAAGAGCAACTGACCAAGCAAATCGCTGAGTTCAACGTCAAGTATCAGACACAGGAGAAGGAACTGGAAATCGCCCAGCTACAGCATAAAGTCCTGCGGTCGAAAATGCACCTGCTCACCATCTGCATCATTCTGGTTTTGCTGCTTATGGGTATTGTCCTCATTATCCTCACACAACGGCAAAAACGGAAAATGGCAGAACGGAAACTGCAACAAATAGAACAGGAAAAGAAACTGGAATCAGCCAAACGGTTCATTGATGGCCTGGAAGAAGAATGCAAGTACTTTGCCAAAGAACTGCACGACGGTATTGCCAACGACCTGCTGGCCTTGCAGATGAAAACGGAAATAGAAGGGCACAAAGAACTGTCGGCTTCTGTCGGGGAACTTAGAAAAAACGTACGTACCATCTCGCACAAGCTGATGCCACCTGTATTCGACCATGTAGGACTGGATGACCTATTGGAACAAATGACGCGCAACCTGGCTGAAAGCTTCAAGGTAACAATCAGTTATACAACAGACGGCCACCTCCAGACGGAGACACATGCACTCTTGCCAGATATAGCCCACAACGTGTACCGCATTGTCCAAGAAATCACCATGAATATCCTCCAGCACGCACAGGCTACCGAAATTCACGTCGGATTCTCCTGGCTTGCCGACACAAAAAACTACCTGCTGACCATCACTGATAACGGACAACAGGCCACAGCACCTCTGCCTGCCACCGGTATCCGAGGCATCGGTCTTCATACCATCGCAGACCGAGTCAAGATTATCCACGGCTCTACACGGCAATACAGAGACGATGACAAACATGAAAATATATTTGAACTGACATTTCAACCGGAATAAACGATATGCATACAGAAGTCTTCAGAATCCTGATTATAGATGACCATCCCATTGTGGCTTTAGGCATAAAAACAATTGCCAGCAAACACGAGAATGCAGAATGCGTTGTCATCCATGATCCCTCACTTCTGACACAGGTCCTCACAGAATCTCCTTTCGACCTATGTATCATTGACCTGCAGTATCCCGACCAAGACGGATTCGCACTTATCCAACAACTGCATGATTTATCTCCCGAAAGCCAGCTTCTCATCTATACCATGCACGACGAACCTTGGATTGTGGCCAAGCTGGCACAACCCTCTTTCCGTCCGTACATACAAGGAGCCGTATCCAAACAAGCGGACATCAAGGAACTGGACGCCGCCATTTCTGCCTTGAAAGAAGGGAAATCTTATTATAGCAAGGAATTCCATGAATTGTGTGTACACAAACGTATTCTGAATCCCTCATACAATGACCCTTCTATCCTGTCGCCACGTGAGCAGGAAATCCTCAAACTGCTGGCACAAGGTATGAGTACAAACGAAATATCCAAACAACTCTTCCTCAGTATCAACACCATACAAACTTACCGGAAAAGACTGCTTCTGAAAATGGATGCCAAAAATGTAGCCGAACTCATTTGCAAATGGAAGAACTGGTTTTGAAATCGAGTATTTGCATTCCCCCATATTCCATTCCATAAAAAACAAGAGGCTGAACCCTTATGGAGTTCAGCCTCTTATTTTTGCCTGCAGCAAGTAACGGATTACTTACGAAGACCCAGTTCCTTGACAATGGCACGATATCTTTCGATATCACGGCTCTTCAGGTAGTTCAGCAAAGAACGACGCTTACCTACCAAAGTTGTCAAAGCTCTTTCAGTGCTATAATCTTTTCTGTTGAGCTTCATGTGCTCAGTCAGGTGAGAAATACGGTATGAAAACAATGCTATCTGCGCTTCAGGTGAGCCAGTATCAGTGTTAGACTTTCCGTACTTTCCAAAGATTTCTTGTTTTTTAGCTGCGTCTAAATACATAATTTGACTGTTTATTAAAATGTATAAATTTGATTTGCGGATGCAAAGGTAAGCATAATCTTTCAGACTACAAGCGTTTTACAACTTTTTTTCAAAAAACAAACCCAAGAGTCTCACGACTTCAGCTCATTGGCATGTTCAATAAAAGTAGCCGATGTAATCGGTTCGACCTGTTCAAAACCCATTTTACGCGTTTGACATTTTTTGCAAGAGCAACTCCGACACTTTGCCTGCTCAAAAACCGTACAAGGATCCAGGTGTATCGTCAACTGAATCCGGTCGGCATATTTCTTTTCCAGAATTTGTTTCAAACGGGCTCCTTCACGATGCCCTTCTTCAATGGTGTAAAACCAGGGAAGTGTCAAATCACAATCCATATACAAGTAACTTCCATACTTGATAACCTTGGCATTGTGAATGTCAATCCAATCGGGAGAACGTTTCTCATTCAACTCCAGCGCTATGTCGTTCAGCAAAGCCTCATCCGCCTTGTCCAGCAGATTCGCAATCGTCTTGCGCAAAATGGAAATTCCCGTCACGATAATAATTCCTCCAAACAAGAAGGCCAGTACGCTATCAATCCAGGCTATTTTAGTGAAATAAAGCAAAAGCAACCCGGCCACCAGTCCGATGGTAGAATACGTGTCCGACTGCAGATGCTTTCCCCCTGCAATCAAAGCCATTGAATTATACCGTTTCCCGATACGCACGCTATACCAGCCCATCAGGTAATTGACCAGTCCGGAAAAAGCGACGATGTAGATACCCACATCCAATTTCTGTATGCCCACCGGGAAAAACAAATGCGACACGCCTTCATACACAATCAATGCACCGGCAAACGTAATCAGAATGCCTTCGACAGAAGCCGACACCTGTTCCATCTTTCCATGTCCGAAAGGATGGCTTTTATCTTTTGGCTGTGCCGACCAATGAAGGCTATAAAGACTGACTGCCCCCGCCACCACATTGACAATACTTTCCATTGCATCCGTCAAAATTCCAACAGAATTCGTCAGCCAATAGGCCGCAAACTTCCCAATCAGTATCAAGGAAGAAATCAATACAATCCTTTTTTGTACTTTCTGCTTAAGCTGTTCCTCGTTCATTTTTCTCTCACTTTTTATAAACGGACAGCAAAGTTAGCGAGTTCCTGCCAAAAGTATACCTATAAACCATAAGATTTGAGAAATCTTCTTACATTTGTTACGAATCGAAATCGGTCTACTTCCAAGACAATCGACACATCACAAAAATAATCTCCAATTGTAGGATTTGCATTCCCAAAATCTCTTCACGCACCTCGCAGCACCAACTGAAAGTCTTTGCAAACAGATAGAAAATTATCTTTACCACAACCGAAACAGAATAAAAAGCGATAAGCTGACAAATCCGTAGGGATTCACTTGCTTATTCTTTTTATTTACAATTTATTTACAATGATTTTTTCGAAGAAAAATCGTACCTTTGCGCACAAATTATAGGTATAGTATGCAAGATATTAGAAACATTGCCATTATTGCTCACGTCGACCACGGGAAAACCACCCTGGTAGACAAAATGATGCTGGCGGGACATTTGTTCCGCAACGACCAGACCAACGGTGAACTGGTTTTGGATAACAACGACCTGGAACGGGAAAGAGGTATCACTATCCTTTCCAAAAACGTATCCATCAACTACAACGGTACAAAAATCAATATTATCGATACTCCGGGACACGCCGACTTCGGTGGAGAAGTAGAACGTGTCTTGAACATGGCCGACGGATGTATTCTGCTGGTTGACGCCTTCGAAGGCCCGATGCCGCAGACTCGTTTCGTGCTTCAGAAAGCCCTTCAAATCGGACTGAAACCGATTGTGGTGGTTAACAAAGTGGACAAACCGAACTGCCGTCCGGAAGAAGTGTATGAAATGGTATTCGACCTGATGTTCAGCCTCAACGCCACAGAAGACCAGCTGGACTTCCCCGTACTTTACGGTTCGGCCAAGAACAACTGGATGGGCGAAGACTGGAAAACGCCGACAGGTACCATCACCCCGCTGCTGGATGCCATCATAAAATACATCCCGGCTCCTCAACAGCTGGAAGGTACGCCGCAGATGTTGATTACTTCACTCGACTACTCTTCTTACACAGGACGTATCGCCGTAGGCCGTGTGCATAGAGGTACCTTGAAAGAAGGCATGAACATCACTCTGGCCAAACGAGACGGCACCATGGTGAAATCAAAAATCAAGGAAGTACATACCTTCGAAGGACTGGGCCGCAAACGGGTAGAATCCGTATCTTCCGGTGATATCTGCGCCATCATCGGTGTGGAAGGCTTCGAAATCGGTGATACTATCTGCGACTTCGACAACCCGGAACCGCTGCCACCTATCGCCATCGACGAACCGACCATGAGCATGCTGTTCACTATCAACGACTCTCCGTTCTTCGGTAAAGAAGGTAAATACGTGACTTCCCGTCACATCCACGACCGTCTGATGAAAGAGCTCGACAAGAACTTGGCTTTGCGCGTACGCAAGACCGAAAACGAAGATGGAAAATGGATTGTATCCGGACGTGGTGTGCTCCATCTGTCTGTGTTGATTGAGACCATGCGCCGTGAAGGTTACGAACTCCAAGTAGGACAGCCGCAGGTTATCTTCAAGGAAATCGACGGCGTGAAATGCGAACCGATTGAAGAGCTGACCATCAGCGTACCCGAAGAATTTGCCAGCAAGATGATTGATATGGTAACCCGCCGTAAGGGTGAGATGGTGTCCATGGAAACACAAGGCGACCGTGTGAACATCGAGTTCGACATGCCGTCACGTGGTATCATCGGTCTGCGTACCAACGTGCTGACCGCTTCTCAGGGAGAAGCCATCATGGCTCACCGCTTCAAGGAATATCAGCCGTACAAGGGTGACATTCCTCGCCGCACCAACGGCTCCATGATTGCCATGGAATCGGGTACAGCTTTTGCCTACGCCATCGACAAGTTGCAAGACCGCGGTAAGTTCTTCATCTATCCGCAGGACGAAGTATATGCCGGACAGGTGGTAGGTGAACACGTACATGAAAACGACCTGGTGGTCAACGTGACCAAATCAAAGAAACTGACCAACATGCGTGCTTCCGGTTCAGACGACAAGGCCCGTATCATTCCGCCGGTCATCTTCTCACTGGAAGAGGCACTGGAATACATCAAGGAAGATGAATACGTGGAAGTGACTCCAAAGAGCATGCGTATGCGTAAGATCATCCTGGATGAAACAGAACGCAAGCGTGCCAACAAGAACGCGTAAACATACATTGTTTATATAAAAGAAATCCGGGCTTTCGAGGAATCTCCCTTTGAAAGCCCGGATTTTTTATCTGCTGTCCTTTTTTATTTTTCCCGATATACCAGGTTGTTGCCGTTCATCCGCTCCATGTATTGCTGGATGAGGGACTTCAACTGAGTTTCCATCGCCTTCAAGGTATCTTGCGGCATGGTGTCTTTCACATCGTCCTTCATCAGCACATCCGTACGGAAACGGTAGGCATGAATCACTTTCTCCCCGTCGAACTGAATCAGGTAATCGCCTTTCAGGAACTGGTAGATGCCGCTTCCGTTGATATAGTTCACCGCGAATTTCTCCGCCGATGACGTATGAAGCGCATCCTGCCCGAAACCGACATACGGATAATCATACCCCAGAATGCCCAACACTGTCGGCATGATGTCTATTTGCTCCACAATTTTCTCCTTGTCCCAGCCTTTCAATTCCGGCATGCCGGGTGCATAAAATAAAATCGGTACCTTATAAGCTCCCAAGTCGGTCACATATTCCGGATGCTCATTCATGCTGGCATGGTCGGCCGTCAGGACAAAAAGCGTGTTTTTAAACCAAGGCTGGCGGGATGCGGTAGCAAAGAAATGCCGCAAGGCATTATCCGTATAGCCAATGCACTCATGAATCGGATGAGTCCCTTTCGGAAAGACATTCTTATAACGCTCAGGCAGCGCATACGGATTATGCGAAGTAGCCGTAAACACCGACGTGATGAAAGGTTGCTTGAATTTGCTCATGCGCTTGCAGTAGAACTGCAGGAACTCCTCGTCCCAAATGGCCCAAGTGCCATCAAAGTCCTTGTCACCCTGGAAATCTGAATCTTCATTGTATTCCGTTCTTCCCCAATAACTATCAAAACCAACGGAGTTGGCAAACGCCTGGAAGCCCATGGAACCGTTCATCGCTCCATGGAAGAAAGCGGAATAATATCCCTTGCGCTTCAGCTCCCGTGCCAGGCTTGACACATCGTTCAAGGAAGCCGGCGTCAGGAAAAACGGCTCTACGAAACTCGGAATAGAAGACAAAACCGACGGCATGCCGTCAATACTCTTCCGTCCGTTGCTATATGAATATTCAAACGTCAGTCCCTTGGTCAGCAAGGAATCCAGAAACGGCGTATATCCTTTGTAGGTTCCATTGTCCAAACTTCGATTGAAGCTGCCCACAAACTCCTTGCTGAAACTTTCCACAATCAGCACTACTACATTCATCGGGCGGAACTGTACCGAATCGGCCGGTACATGCAGCGGAGTGTACACCTTCTCGGCTTCGGCATCTGTCATATACTGAGGGGTAATAAACGCCTTCTTTCCCAAAGTACGGAACAAAGAAAAAGGCGTGTTCAGCACCAGACACGCATCTACCGGACGGTCGGCATACTGATTGGCGTTGCTGATGGTGATGGGACGGGTGGCAGCAGTCATTCCCCCACGCATGCCAAACACGACAAGCGGAATGGCCACCAGCAAAGTGACGGTCTGCAGGACATAATACCCCCATTTCTTGCCCGACACCTGCGGACGGGGCGCCCGATACACCTTATACAGGAAATAAGCCAGCGCGGCTGCCAGCAACACCAGGTACCAGTTGGCCGCGAACTCTTTCAAAATGATGGAAGTCAGATTGCCTCCGGCCTCATGGCTGAACTCCTGGAACACAGACATGGTGGTACGTCGTCCGGAAAAACGGAAATACACACAATCCACCAGATTGGCTATCAGGAAGAAAGTATTTGCCACGACAAACACCCACCGGACCACCTGATAGAAACCTTTACTTTCTTTCCAATGAAAAGGAAACAGAAACAAAAGGATAAACAACGCATTGATATAAAGGATGGCTGTGGTGTCAAAAATCACTCCGGCTCCAAACAGGCGACACATGTATCCCCATTCAAACTGTTCACTAAACAAATTGAAATTGGTCAACAAGAAAGTCAGACGGCACACAAAATAGCACACATAGACCATCAATAAGTTCCATGCCAGCGAAAGCACATTCGAAAAAAGGCTCTTGTTCATCATATCCATTTAATTTTTAGGGCTGTAAAGTTAGTTATATTTTTGCAAACCCATAAAAATCGCAGTTTATTTATATCTTTGCAACTTCACTATATAAATCTTTAGATACATGAAAAAAAGAAACGTCATCAAACTAAGTATCACGGTCGTCCTTCTCATTGCCTTGACCTGCTGGGTGAACTCCCGTTGGAATGCCTGGTTCGGCAATCCGCCTGAACCTCCCTACAGCCCGTTGAGCGAACCGGGAAGAGTCCTTCTGACTTTCGGTGATAAAGACGCTTTGTCGCGCAATATCAGCTGGCAATATGACTCCGTTGTCCATCCTTCTCATGTAGAACTCACGGATACCCTTACAAAAGATACCCTTTACATCAAGGCCCAAGGAGAGACGTTCCAATCGCGCAGTGGAAAAGCCGCTTATTATGTGGCCCGTCTGCGTTCCCTGAGACCCTCACGCTACTACCGTTACCGCGTGTGCAGCGACGGAAAATATTCTGCATGGTATCATTTCCAGACTCACAACCAGTCTGATGCAGACCGTTACAGTTTTCTTTATGTAGGCGACGTGCAGGACTCCATCCATGGGCAAACCAACTATTTCCTGAAGAAAGCCTTACAGGCACATCCGGAAACGGAATTTCTGGTATGTGGAGGCGACCTTACCGAACGGCCCATCGACGCATACTGGGGAGAAACCTTCCGTGGCCTGGATTCCATAGCCCAATGCCTCCCCATCCTGACCGTGACCGGCAATCATGACTATTTGAAATATCCGATTCGCAAACTGGAACGCCGCTTTTCACTGATTTTCTCTTATTATCTGGACTCCATGGTGGGAGAGAACCAGGTGTACACACTGAAATACAATGACATGCAACTGTTTTGTCTGGACAGCAACCGCGAGTTCTTTTACTTGTGGACCCAGCGGAAATGGCTGAAAGAACAGCTGGAAAAAAGTACTGCACGCTGGAAAATCGTAGTATTGCACCATCCACTGTATTCCATCAAGGGAAAATACAACAACCTCATACAGAAATCCATATTCAACTCCTTGATTCAGGAACATCAGGTAGACCTGGTACTGCAAGGACACGAACACTCCTACGGCAGAATGACACTCCACGACAAAGAAGGGAACCCTGCGACTCCGCTGTACACCGTCAGCCACTGTTCCCCTAAAATCTACCGCATTTACTTTGGAGAAGGTTTCGACAAGTTCGGCATCGACGGGAAATACTACCAGCAGATACAGGTGCAAGGGGATACCTTGACCATGAATGCTTTTGACGCCTCCACCGGAAGCCTGTACGATTGTGTCAAGATTGTCAAGGACAAAGGACAGGCCCGACTATTGGACGAAGGAAAGGACATTCCGGAGAACCTGAACTTCACCCCCGCTACCGGCAATAAGAAAGACCAGGAATATATGGAACGAATCAATGCATACAAACAGAAAAAGGGAAGATAATCTTCCCTTTTTCTGTTTGTATCGAGTACCATTATAACTGTCCGCTTGTCTTGAAGTAGTGCTCCATCACCATCACTTGCAACAGCTCTTCCCGCTTCTTGTCGCGGAACTGCGCCACATATTCATGGGCATGAGCGATAATCTCTTCCGCTTTTTCCGGATGGGTAATGTAATAGTGCAGCTTTTCTTCCAAGTCTGAGAAATCGTCCTTCACTTCCACATAGTGATAATCAGGAATCAGGGTACCTTCCATAAACCACGTTTCACAGGTGGGACGCGGCATCACCGCCAACGAATTTGACGACATCACCCATTTCAGGTTGGAGGCCACGTCGTTTCCTTCAATCGCCATGATAAACTTATAGTCCAGGTGTTCCCGTATCGTTTTCTTGGGAGTCATCCACTCTTCCGGACAGCCCTCATTCCGCCCTACCACTCCGCAGTCGCACAACGGGTTGCCAAAGAATTTTTCCAGGAAACAGGTCCGCAAGCGGCTCTGGCGAATCTTTCCCCGGAAAATGGCACAATCTTTCTTCTCCCGAAATGATTTTACATCGTGTACAAACATGAAATGGCGCAGTTTGTCCAACTTCAACACCACAGAATTCTGGTTATCGGCAGCCAGCAGACGACTTTTCACAACCGTGGGTACTTCCGGAGTGAAATACACATCACCCGGACAGAAATTCCACCGCAGCGTACGGGGAAACCAGCGAGTCACGTCATGTTGGTCAAAATAATAGGCTGTATGAAACATTTTCCGCCGGTAATCGCCAATGGCCCCGGTGTAATGAATCCAGCTCCGGTCACGGGTCAGCTTATCCTCCGCTGAAATATGCCAAGGCGACTGGATACGAATATAATACGCCACACGCTTCTGCATATACGCATAGTCCGGACGACGACGGGCTTTGGCCAACATGCTTTCACGCCGGCTACGATACCATCCGTCGGGAATCAGTAAGCCGGAGAAATTCTTTACAAAGTCCAAAAACTTATTAGGTTTTCCGCTGTGCAGTTTATACAGGATGTTGTCAGACATAATCGTAGGTTGTTATCTGGATGAATAAATGTTTCCAGACAAAGATAGTGCTTTTATGTGAATATCTTATATCTTTGCAAAAATGAATGCAAAACCCCTTCATAAAGCATGATACACATCGCTTGCAACATAGACAGCAATTACGTACGCCACTGTGCGGTAACCTTAGTTTCACTATTTGAAAACAACCGGAAAGAGCCCATCACAGCTCATATCATTGCCCGTGACTTGTCGGAGGCAGAGAAAAAAACACTGATTGACTTGGCTGCTCCCTACGGGAACCAGGTTTGCTTCTACGAACCAGACATCAAGCTGCTGGAAGGGTTCACCATCCGCAAGTTCAGCAAACGCATTTCCATGGCTACTTATTATCGCTGCATTCTTTCCGAACTGCTTCCTGCTGATATCGACCGTCTGCTCTATCTGGATTGCGACATCGTTATCGTGGGAGACATTTCTGAATACTGGAATACGCCACTGAGCGATGAAACAGGAGTGGTGGCCGTAGCCGATATGGGTTGCGATGAGGCGGCACGCTATGAGATTCTGAAATATCCTATGGAAGATTCTTATTTCAATGCGGGAGTACTTTTAATCAACCTGGATTATTGGCGCAAGAATGATGTGGCGCATGCCTGTGTAGACTATTTCCATAAATACCCGGAACGTATCTTATTCAACGACCAGGACTTACTGAACAGCATCTTGCACAAGAACAAAATATTGGTGGACTTGAAATGGAATGTGCAGGACGCGTTTTATCGCCGCCCCAAACAAATGGATGAAGCTTGGCGAAAGAAATTTGCGGATATATTGAAGCACCCTGTCATTCTGCATTACACTAACCGGAAGCCGTGGGAATATGACAGCCAGCATCCTCTCAGAGAAGTCTACTTCAAATACCTTGACCTGACCCCCTGGAAAGGGCAACGGGTGTTGCACAATCCGGTCAACCGGTTGAAACGCTTCTTCCGGCTGCTGCCTTTCTATATAGGATTGCGCAAACCCAAATACATCCAATTAAATGTCCTCTAAAACAGCCCCTATGAAACAACTGGTAAAAATCATCATACCTTTCTATAAAGAAACTCTGAACAGCTGGGAAAATGCCGCACTGGCCAACAATATGGAAAAACTGGCGGCCTACCCGATTGTGTTTCTTGCTCCCGAGGGATTGAATATCGCACATTATACGCAAACGTATCCCCAAGCCGAAACTGTCCGGGTATCGACCGACTGGCTGGGTACGAAAATAGGTATCGCCGGCTACAATGAGATGATGATGTCGGAAGCTTTCTACCAGCTGTTTGACGATACAGACTATATCTTAATCTGCCATACCGATGCGTGGATTTTCAGTGACCAGCTGCAGCAGTGGTGCCAGGCTGACTACGACCTGATAGCGGCTCCGTGGCCTACACGCCCCCGATACAAACATTTCCCGATGAAACAGTTCATCCAGCTGAAGAAATGGCTGTGTACTTCGCCGAACAAGATTTCCCGCCTGCAAATGTATGACAAAATCGGCAACGGAGGACTGTGTCTCCGGAAGGTGTCTGCCTTCCGCAAAGCCTGCCGGCAATATGCCAAAGAGATACAATATTTCAACAGCCAGGCCGACTCCATGCACAATGAAGATATTTTCTGGGCCTTGGTCCCGACAGATTTCCGGTATCCGAGCGTAGAGACTGCCCTGCAATTCGCCTTCGACTTAAAGCCCAGAGTGTGCTACCAGCTGAACCATCAACAACTGCCGATGGGATGCCATGGCTTCATGCACAAAAGCCGCATGAAATTCTGGAAACCGTTTATTCCTTGCATCACTCAATAATTGGATTCATAACATGCTAATGTTTCTTTTTTCTCCTATAAGAAAGTAACATCTTAGAATAATAATATAAAGTTGAATATATACACCAGCAATTAGTCAACATATATTTCTTCAACCGATAATTCATTCCAAGTCCTTTTACAGAATCTTTCTCTTTTATTATTTGCATGCAAAAGGCATGCATTTGTTTATACTCTGGAGTCAGAGGTAAAAACAATAATCTATTAAGTAAATGAACACAAGTACGAAATAATTTGCTAGACGCTTTTTCCCATAAATGGTATTTTTTACAAAAGGCTTGCTGCTCAGATAATGCCTTAACCATATCATATCGCCACTTCATTTCATCCCCAACGGGTCTATTTGTCAAACTCCCCACACGAATAGAATAATGATATTTAGGCTGTGGACTATATACAACTTTTGTTACTTTACACAACCATTGAGGAGAAACAATAAGATCCTCGAACTTGTGTTCATGAGGAAAATTTATTTCAGAAAAGAGGTCACGTCTAAACAGTTTATCCCACAAGAAGTTTAAAATAAACCGCTCACATCTTAAAGCTTCAAAGGCCTCTTGACGAGTAAATTCAATAACTTTAGAACCTGCTCCTACCATTTCAATCTTTCCATCTATCTCTCCTTCTCTGTAATGCGCGCAACAAACCACATCCGCATTCCTTTCAAGCATCAATTTCAACAAAGATTCATACATATCCTCATCCACCCAGTCATCACTATCAACGAAACCCACATATTCTCCATGTGCCATAGATAGCCCTAAATTCCGAACGGCCCCAATACCCTGATTTGTCTGTGATACGAATTTAATTCTAGCATCCCTATTCTGGAGTTCCTTACAAAGTTTGGGTGAATCATCCGTTGACCCATCGTCTATCAATATGATTTCCAAGTTATGATAGGTTTGATGAAGCAACGAAACCACACATCGTTCCAAATACTCTTGAACATTATAAACCGGTACAATAATTGAAATAAGCGGGAAACTATTCTGTCTATTCTCTAAATCATTCATAATATCAAGATATTAAAGTAATCTACGGAAAATCTCATTAAGAAGATCATTTTTAACCATAAGCAAAACATAATCCAATAAAGACAAACGGTAACGAAAAGCAACAACATCTTTTTTCAACTGAGCCACAAACAAAGATTCTTTCCAATCTTTGACAGAAGGTGAACATCTTATAATTCGATGCAATGCTTTCAAGGCATTCTTTATACAATATTTCCTATAAAATAAACGTTCTCCTTGAGGTATTACACATAGTTTCTCTTTATAGAAATTATATTCATAATCACAGTTATGAATAAAATTATGCACACAACTCTCTGAATGAGATAAATAATGATATACTCTAAAAGGAATGATATGTATATCTTTAGTAGAAGCAAAAGATAAACGAATATTCATCAGCATATCCTCTCCTTTAACAATAGTACGAGGTATTGCAAAAGTATTCTCATCAAATATTCTTCGTCTTATCAATCTAGCCCACGGACCAGGATAAACGCCTTTTCCCGTAATGCACATCTCACGATATTCCACGATATTAATCCATTCTTTTGTCAGGATTTTCTGATTATCACAAATGCCTGCATTCAGTTTCTCCAAAGAATCCACAGGAAGAGTATCATCCGAATCAACAAAACAAATCCACTCACCTTGTGCCAAAGCCACTCCTTTAGCTCTCGCACACGTAACCCCTGAATTCAGTTGATGAAAGACCTTTATACGAGAATCAGTCTCCGACAATCTATCACAAATCTGTCCGCTTTTATCCTTACTGCCATCATCAACCAATATAACTTCAAAATCCGTAAAAGTTTGAAGTAAGATACTATTTACACATTCTGTCAAATATTTTTCCGTATTATAAACAGGGACAACTATTGATATCTTCATTTTTCAGTTTCTTGTTTCCACTTTAACCATTCTTCTTTCGTCCGTTTCCAACGCTTGTGTGTCCACAACCAATACTCTGGCGCCTGGCGAATCGTCTCTTCCAGCAGACGCGCATACTGGTCTGTCAAGGAATAATCCGGATATTCTTTCGGATGAAGCGTCATCAAACGGAAAGTAGCCTGATAATATCCTCTTCTCACGCGCTTCACATCCACATAATATAAGGCCGCATCTACTTGTTTGGCAATACGCTCTGCCCCGATAAAGAAAGAAGTCTCATGATTCAGGAAGGTAGTCCAATGGTTCATGTTTTCCCATTTTGGAAGCTGGTCGGAGATAAAGCCAATCATCACCTTCTTTTCCTGCCCGCGTAAAGTCAGGATACGCCGCAGGGTATCTTTCATCAAGATCGATTCTCCACCAAACTTTCCTCGCAAACGTAGAAAAAGTTCATCAAAGGCCTGATTATAAATGCGGTGATAAATCTGACCTCCATACATATCCGGAATCCAACCACTCAACGAAGCAATGTATTCCCAATTGCAATAATGTCCTAAATACAAAAAACAAAATTTTTTATTCTCCTTTTCCAGATCAGCACGAACTTCATCCAAATTCGTAAACACCATACGACGCTTCATCTCTTGTTTTGAAATGGAAAACAATTTAATCACCTCCATCAGGTAATCACAGAAGAAATGATAGAACCGACGTTCGATATCCTCTCTTTCTTTCTGACTCTTCTCTGGGAAACATTCTTCCAACTGCCGCTGAACCACCTTCCGACGATATTTAATCCAATGAAACAAGGGGAAGAACAGCAAGTCGGATATGAAATAAAGTAGCCTCAACGGAAGCAGGGACAACAGATACAGGAAGAAAAACAATATACGGTATACAAACTTCATCAGGACATTGAATTATAATTCAGGACAAAGCTACAAAAAATCTACCATCCTCTCCCTACGGAAACTTCATTTTTTACAGAAAGGATGGCGTACCTATGGTATTTTGCACTATCTTTGCAAAATACAAGTAGTTACATTTTATGAAAGAATTCTTCCAACTCATGCGGCGATTCGTATCGCCCTATAAAAAGTATGTCTGCTGGGCCGTTCTTCTGAATATACTATCAGCCATCTTCAATGTATTTTCTTTTTCACTCCTGATTCCCATCCTGAACATCTTGTTCAAAACAGATGCACAAGAAAAGGTATATCAATACATGGACTGGGAATGGACGGTGGACTCACTGAAAGAGACGGCAATCAATAATTTCTACTATTATGTCAATCAGCTGATTGACTCTTTCGGTCCCTCTACCACCCTGTTGTTCCTCGGGCTGTTTCTGGCCGGTATGACGTTCCTAAAAACGGCTTGTTATTTCGGGTCGACAGCGGTCATGGTACCCCTGCGTACCGGTATCGTACGCGACATACGCACGATGGTCTATACCAAGGTGACCTACCTTCCTTTAGGTTTCTTCTCGGAAGAGAGAAAAGGGGATATCATCGCCCGAATGAGTGGGGATGTGGCAGAAATCGAGAACTCCATCACCAGTTCACTGGATATGCTGCTGAAAAATCCTATTTTGATCATTTCCTATTTCACTACCTTGATGATTATCAGCTGGCAGCTGACCTTATTTACCATCCTCGTTTTGCCTACCATGGGATGGCTGATGGGAAAAATCGGGCGTAAACTGAAAAGACAGTCTCTCGACGCGCAGGAAAAATGGGGAGAAACGATGTCACAGTTGGAAGAAACACTGGGAGGATTGCGGGTAATCAAGGCTTTCACTGCCGAAGAAAAGATGATTAACCGCTTCAACAAATGCAGCAACGAATACCGAGACGCCACCAGCCGGGTATCCATCCGTCAGGCATTGGCACATCCGATGAGCGAATTCCTCGGTACGGTACTCATCGTATTTGTATTATGGTTTGGAGGTTCCCTGATTTTGGGCAACAACTCTTCCATCGATGCCTCTACCTTCATTTATTATATGGTGATTCTTTACAGCATCATCAATCCGCTGAAAGATTTCTCCAAGGCCAGCTACATGATTCCGCGTGGACTAGCTTCCATGGAACGTGTAGACAAGATTCTGAAGGCACCCAACAATATCGTGGAGAAAAAGAACCCGCAGCATCTGTCTTCCTTGAACCAGGATATCCAGTTCAATCATATTTCTTTCAGCTACAACGGACAGACCCAGGTGCTGAACGACATCAACCTCCGCATCCAGAAAGGAGAAACCATTGCTCTGGTAGGACAAAGCGGTTCCGGGAAATCCACGCTGGTAGACCTGCTTCCCCGTTTCCACGATGTGCAAGGAGGAGAGATTCTGATTGATGGAGTTAATATCAAGGACGTATCCATCAGCGACCTCCGTTCACTCATCGGCTATGTGAACCAGGAAGCCATCCTATTCAACGACAGCTTCTATAACAACATCACGTTTGGAGTGGACAATGCGACCAAGGAACAGGTGATAGAAGCGGCCAAGATTGCCAATGCCCACGACTTCATCATGGAGTCGGAACACGGGTACGATACCAACATCGGTGACCGGGGATGCCGCCTTTCCGGAGGACAACGCCAGCGTATCTCCATCGCACGGGCCATTCTGAAAAACCCGGCCATCTTGATATTGGATGAAGCGACTTCCGCCCTCGATACCGAAAGCGAACGACTGGTACAGGAGGCGCTGGAACGGCTGATGAAAACCCGAACCACCATCGCCATCGCCCACCGCTTGTCGACCATCAAGAATGCCAACCAGATTTACGTGCTCTACGAAGGTAAAATTGTGGAAAGCGGAAAACACGAAGAGTTGTTGGCTCAAAACGGATACTACAAGCGATTGAACGATATGCAGGCACTATAAAAGTCACCCGGCTGGAAGAAGTGATAAGTTCCCTCCCAGCCGGGTGTATTTTTTCAATCTGACAGAGTTCAATATTTCCCGAGTTTCTCATGAATACCGTCACAATAGGCCTTCCAGAATTTACCGACATCTTTCAGGCTATAGACATCCTTAAACGGACAGGTCAGCAAAGCCACCAGCCAATAGCCTAGCATCCCATTAAATCCCCGCAAGTATCTCACTCCCCAGTTTCGTCCGTAATGATGATTCAAATAGGTCGAGTTACGCACCTGATAGAAACGCTTCCATTTCTTCTTCTTGCTCCGTTCCTCCCAATTGTCATTGGAAAAGAACTTTTCCTTATCCATCAAGGCAGAAGGGATATACAGAATACGGAATCCGGCCAATACCGTCCGCAGGCAATAATCCGTATCATCACAGAAAATAAACAGTTCCTTGTTGGGCAGCCCAATCTTTTCTACCGCCTCGCGCCGGATACACAATCCTTCGAAGGCAGTTCCACAAATCTCCACCGGTGCATTGACTACCTGTTTCTTCAATTTCTGCTGATACATGGAGGCAAACGGATTTGTCAGGTTTACCCGCTGAAAATCATTGGTAAAAATCTGTCCCTCCATCAGCCGGCGAGGAGCCAGGATACCCACATGCGGTTCTGTCATATAAGGTAAAAGATGCTCCATACAGTCGGTCCGTGGAAAGACATCATCGTCCATGCACCATATCCATTCCGCACCCGCCTGATAAGCATACTCAATACCCCGATGGAATCCGCCGGACCCACCCACATTCTCCTGATGAATTACAGTAAGGTCCTGCTGGGTATCCAGCCACTCGGCAGTGCCGTCCGTACTTCCATTGTTTACTACCACAATGGAAGACACGGGAGTATTTGCACGTAGACAGTGGATGTTGCGTTTCAACAGCTCCCTCCGGTTGTAAGTCACCACTACAGCTACTATTTTCATATCTCCGTCGTTCTTTAGTAAAGTCCGTCAATCTTTCCCGGTTGGGTACTCCGATAGGCCACCATCAGTTTATAACATGCCTCCGGGTCAAAGCCCCGGTCTTTGGCGTACGCCTCGGCCAAGACCCTGTGCATGTGGGGAGTAGCCGGAAGTCGTTCCAGGTTCTTGCAGCCTGCTTTCATGTCCAGCGGACCGATATCCATGCGGTTCAAATCGACAATCTCAATCTTTATCCCTTCCGGTGTCTGCCCAAACAGAATATTGCCCCGTCCATAATCTTTATGCGCATAGCCATGATTATGCAACCGGGCTGTGACGTGTCCCACCGCAGCAAGTACCTCGTCTTCGTATGGAAACTTGCGTTTAAACAGTTCTTCATACGTATAGGGACAGTCGGAAGCAAAGGTCACATAGTAACTGCGGTCGAACTGTAATCCTTTCCGGATATTCAGATAACCGACCGGACGAGGAGTACCCACTCCAATGTCCAGCAGCATCTTCGCATGCACAAAAGAACGTTTGGCCTTTGAAGGACGAAATACGCCATACACCCAACGGTTGATAATATTGGGAGTACGAAAAGATTTCACCACAAGTTCCTTACCGTCATACGTCATTTTCCGCAATTCATTCCGTCCTTTATGTATGACAGTTCCCTCACCTTTCTCAAAACGCTCCGGTATAGAAAGCATGAACGCTCTGAAAGACTCACATTCGGAACTAAGAACCAAGGTCTGATGATTAATGAAACTCATAAATGCACATTTAACTAAATCTTATCCAACCCTTTCGTAAACTTCAACCAATAGTATTTCAAGGGATTCTTGTATTTCAACTGTTTCCATGGCCGGCTTCCGTGCGGGCGATGCCATACCGGCAATACCGTAAACAAATAATTCTGAAAACCTTTTTTCAAGGCTTCGTGAGAAATGGTCACATCGTACCAATTCTTCGAGGCATCCAGCTGATGGAAGTCGAACTTCCGCAAAAAATCCAATGTCAGCAAGGAGCAACAGAAACTGCAATGCTTCTTTTCAGCATAAATCTTGTTCTCATTTCCTTTGGCATGCAGATAAGGATAATTGATGACACCTGCCTCGTCGGTAGTGACAGCAGCTGCAATGGCACAGTCCGGACGTGCCACAGCCCCGTCGAACAAGCCCTGCAAGGTATTCTTCTTCACCACTACATCCGACTCCACAATCAACAGTCCGGCCTTTGCTTCAATGGCCTCCTTTTGTGCCATCTGCAATACCAGCAAGTAATTGGGGGAAGGATGGTCTGTCAAATCCGACAGATTCACCAGGCGGAAGCCCAGCTGCTTCGCATTTTCTTCCAGTATCTTCGTATTTTCTGGGGTACTGAAATCATTATACACGGTATAGGTATAAGGTACCTTTATTTCAGAATCCAGGATGGCCTTTATTGTTTCCAATGTAAATTCAATGGAATCCTTGACAGGAGTAATAATATGCAGACTTTCCATTATTAATCAGTTAATAAATATTTGAGTTCACTAAATTCACAAGTATCTTTACAGAAATTCTTAATAATTCCTTTTAAGAAATTAAGACTGTACGCTTTCTTACCATAAGTCTTTACAATCATTATCCGTTTGTCAAGCACCAAACAGATTCACTCAGATAATCGGCAACCATATTGTTTCATCATCACTATCTTATAGGGCAAAGATAGAAATAAAATAAGATTTACATCGCATTGTCTTCAATTTAGTATTCCATTTCATCAAAAGTATATACATTTGCAACCTTCAAAAACAGGCTGACTAAAACTAACACAAAAATGAAAGTAATCGTAGACAACAAGATACCTTATATAAAAGGCCTCATTGAAACATTAGCAGACGAAGTCATTTATCTTCCCGGAAAAGATTTCACTCCGGAAGTGGTCAAAGAAGCAGATGCCCTGATTATCCGCACTCGTACACTCTGTAACCGCCAGCTACTGGAAGGCAGTAAGGTACAATTCATCGGAACAGCCACCATCGGCTTCGACCACATCGACACAAAATACTGTCAGGAAGCCGGCATCACATGGAGCAACTGCCCCGGATGCAATGCCGGAGCCGTAGAACAATATGTACATGCCGCCTTGCTGTTGCTGCAACAGGAAAAAGGGCTCCAACTGAAGGGAGCCTGTCTGGGCATCGTCGGTGTGGGACACGTAGGCGAACGCATCCGTCGAATGGCAGAACGCATCGGTATGAAAGTGCTTCTGAACGACCCTCCACGAGCCGATGCAGGCGAACAAGGGTTCACTTCACTGGACACACTGGCTGAGCAATGCGACATCCTGACCTTCCACACCCCTTTGATTCGGGAGGGGAAATACCAGACCTTCCACCTGGCCGACCGGACTTTCTTCCAGAAACTACAAAGAAGGCCTTATCTTCTCAACACCTCGCGTGGGGAAGTGGTAGAAACAGAGGCCCTGCTGAACGCTTTAAACACGGGTGCTGTGGCAGGAGCTGTAATCGATGTATGGGAAAACGAGCCCCACATCAACCGGGAACTACTCGACAAAGTCTTTATCGGTACCCCCCACATTGCCGGCTACTCTGCCGATGGAAAAGCCAATGCTACCCGCATGGTCTTGGAAGCCTTTTGCCGTTTTTTCCATAAACCGATGAACTTCCATCTCACTTTGCCAGAGGTTTCCCGTCAAAGCCTTTCTGGAGATGAGAATCTGCAGCTTCTCCAGCAATACAATCCCCACACCGACTGCGACCATTTGCGGGCACATCCAGAACAGTTCGAACAACTCCGTGGAGACTATCCCCTACGAAGAGAATAAGACACAAAAATGCATGTTTTCGTGCACAGAATGTATAAAAATGTGCAAAGGGAGTGCATTTATTTGCTAGAATACTTGTTTAAAAGCAGAAATATTTATTCCTTTGCAACGAAAAATCAATAAATTACATTATTTATAAACTTAAAAAATTAGAATTATGTCTGAAATCGCATCAAAAGTACAGAAAATTATCGTAGATAAATTGGGCGTAGAAGAATCAGAAGTTGTTCCAACTGCGAGCTTCACTAACGATCTGGGTGCTGACTCTTTGGATACAGTAGAATTGATTATGGAATTCGAAAAAGAATTCGGAATCTCTATTCCTGACGATCAGGCAGAAAAAATCCAGACTGTAGGCGATGCTATCTCTTACATCGAAGCTAACGCAAAATAATTAATTCTACCCTATGGAATTAAAAAGAGTGGTAGTAACAGGTCTTGGTGCGTTGACCCCCGTAGGCAATACTGTTCCGGAATTCTGGAACAATCTGCTCAATGGCGTCAGCGGGGCAGGACCTATTACTCATTTTGATGCGTCGAAATTCAAGACTCAGTTCGCTTGTGAAGTGAAGAACTTCAACGCAGCCGACCACATCGACCGTAAAGAAGCCCGTAAGATGGACCTTTACACACAGTATGCGGTGACAGCTGCCAAAGAAGCAGTAACTGACGCAGGTATTGACGTAGAAAAAGAAGATTTGGATAAAGTCGGAGTGATTCTTGGTGTTGGAATCGGAGGTATTCATACTTTCGAGGAAGAAGTGGCTGGTTACGAAAAGACCAAAGACACCATCGGACCGAAATTCAACCCGTTCTTTATTCCCAAGATGATTGCGGATATTGCTTCCGGACAGATTTCCATCTTGTATGGCTTCCATGGACCAAACTTCACCACTACTTCGGCATGTGCGTCTTCTTCCAATGCCATAGCTGATGCATTCAACTATATTCGCTTGGGAAAAGCCAACATCATTGTAACAGGCGGTGCTGAAGCAGCCATCTTCCCCGCAGGGGTAGGCGGTTTCAACGCCATGCATGCCTTGTCTACACGCAACGATGATCCTACACATGCTTCACGTCCGTTCAGCGCAAGCCGTGACGGATTTGTAATGGGAGAAGGTGCGGGATGCCTGATTCTTGAAGAATTGGAACACGCAAAAGCTCGTGGCGCAAAGATTTATGCAGAACTGGCGGGTACGGGTGCGTCTGGCGATGCTTATCATTTAACAGCCTCTCATCCCGAAGGTCTGGGTGCGAAACTGGTTATGAAAAGTGCATTGGAAGACGCTGGTATGAAACCGGAAGACATTGATTATATCAACGTACACGGAACTTCTACTCCAGTAGGTGACGTGTCCGAAGTAAAAGCTATCAAGGACTTGTTCGGCGAACACGCTTACAAACTGAATATCAGTTCTACCAAGTCAATGACGGGACACCTTCTGGGAGCAACAGGCGGTGTAGAAGCTATTGCTTGCGTATTGTCTGTAAAGAATGACATTGTACCTCCGACAATCAACCATGAAGAAGGGGACAACGATGAAAACATCGACTACAACCTGAACTTCACATTCAATAAAGCACAAAAGCGTATTGTACGTGCTGCATTGAGCAACACATTTGGATTTGGTGGTCACAATGCATGTGTAATCGTTAAAAAATACACTGAATAAACTGTGTTTAGCAATATACTAGATAAGATAAGGCTCCTTTTTCGTAAGGATAAGGAGTCTTATCTTTGTTTTTATAAGATGCTGGGATTCTACCCGCGGAACATCGAGATTTACCAGCAGGCTCTCTTACACAAATCTTCTTCGGTAAAAGCCAAGGGACGGCTGCTCAACAACGAGCGGCTAGAGTTCCTGGGAGATGCCATCCTGGATGCTGTAGTGGCAGACATCGTGTACAAACGGTTTGAGGGAAAACGGGAGGGATTTCTGACCAATACACGCTCTAAAATCGTACAAAGGGAAACACTGAACCGAATTGCGGTACAAATCGGACTGGACAAGTTGATTAAATACACCACCCGACAGTCGTCACACAATAGTTACATGTGCGGCAATGCGTTTGAGGCACTCGTAGGGGCCATCTACCTGGACAGAGGATACGAAACCTGCAAATTCTTCATGGAAGAACGTATTATCAAGCCTTATCTGAACCTCGATAAATTGTCGCGCAAGGAGGTTAACTTCAAGTCGAAACTGATTGAATGGGGACAGAAAAATCGGTTTCTAATTGAATTCAATCTTCTGGAACAATCAGTTGATGAACAACAAAATCCGGTATTTGAAACCCAGGTAATGGTGGAAAATATACCGGCTGGACAAGGAAGAGGATATTCCAAAAAGGAATCACAGCAAGAAGCTGCTCATGAAACATTGAACAAAATCAAGAACGACCCTCAGTTCATTGATACCATATTCGCGGAAAAAGCGGCCCGCGAGCAGACAGCCGCTCATGAAAACGAATCTTCTTCCACAGAAGCATCGCTCTCCCCTGCTCTTCTCACAACAGCAGAAGAAGAATTGAAAGTGGAAGAGAATACGGAAAAATACGATGATGTAGAACGCATCATTGCCGAAGCTGAAGAAGCGGCCTTCCAAATCACAGAAATCACGGAAGAGACTGAAGCGAAAGAAGAAAAGCCTGCTCTTCAATAAGATTCAGTTGCGAAAGCAAACGGCATTCCAACTCACAAAAAATCCTCAACTACCCACACGAAATAGTTGAGGATTTTTGTATACCTTCTCATCGACAAACGACTTCTCGACAGCAGGCTATTTTTTCACTATAGAAGTCAGCGGATGCCGGTTCCCTTTGATATCCGTTAAGAAAGCTTTGGCTGAGCCAAAATTCAGATACATATCTAAACGTACCGGCAAATGGTTGCGATCGTCTGTTATATAAAAAGTAATGACCTCTTTTTCCTTTTTCTCTTCACCTACATATTCCACCAACGAGAAAACCAAACAACGGTAAGTTATTCCGTTTTCAGCTTTATAGTTCTCTTTGCGCCGATAAATTAACGTCTGTTTCTCTACTTCCCTTCCAGTTGCCATAGAAAAAAGTATCTTCTGCCCGGGTCTGTAGTCGGCAGGATCATACGAACGAGCCTGCAAAAGAATACTCAACATATCGTATACACACACCGGCATCTCATCATGATGCTTGTCGGTGTTCCCCCGCAACGTGCGCTGCTGGTCCACTATACATTTTCCGTTCTGATAACTGAAATGTACTTCGTCCACCGTATAACGTTTGCCTTCCTCAGCCCCTTTCCGAAAATACAAAGGAACAAGATCTTCCGAGGTGATACAGGTCAGTGTGTCGCGCATCTTGAAGAAAAAGTCAATTTTCTTGTTTGTATACGACTGCAAGTCGGTCTTCAGGCAGGGCATACCTTTATATTTTGTTTCATTAACCGTCATCTTTGCCCATCCCGCGTTAATCCAGACAAATTTCCAGTTAAATTTCAACTCATAAGAAAGTGTCTCTCCTGGCTTGATTGCATCATTTACTGCTCCGCACTGTGCGCTGGCTGCCACTCCTCCTGCCAGAAGGAATAGGCAAAGAATCAGTTTCTTTATCATGTTTTTCCTAGTTTACGAGCCCGCTCCTTGTTACGGTCTTTAATTTTCTTGGCCTCATCAGGCTTCTGTTTCTTTATCTCGTCCAATTTCTGTTTATCGAGTGGAAGGGCGTGTATATCCCAAGTCTCTTCAAACTCAAAATTGGCTTTCATTTCCCATACTTTCGGAAAGTAGAACACTTCTTCAGGCTGCCGTTTCTCCTCATAGTTACCAGTATCCCACACTCCGTTGTTGTTATCGTCATTGAACAGACGGATATAATACTTCGTGCTGGGCTGAAGAAAATAGAAATCACATGTTTTCTTGTCTGTCACCGACTGTTGGCGGACAACCCCGTCACTTCCATTCAGCAACTGTACAATAGCATGAGGACCGGCTCCCACAATATTCAGATACAGCGTACCATACTCTTCCAGTGTTTTCACCTTCAACTGATTTTCCACCTTATTGGAGTATAGTCCATAAATTCCTTTTATTCCCAACGAATCAATCTTCAATTGATATTCCCTTCCCGGCTGCCAATCGGCCAAAATCTGATACTGACGAGGGGCAACTGAATCCTTCATCAGAATAAAAGGAATATCCTCCCATAGAGAATCTACCTTGATGGCCATGTGTATGGCCGCGGTATCGATGTATTCCACTGGCTCTTCAAATTTCAAACCAATATTTCGGTTCAAATCCAGGCTGGAAGGAGCATCAACTGTCATGGAAAGGAATTTCGGTTCTACCTTTAATGTATCACCTTTTTTCGCACGCTTTTTTCTCTCCTTTTCTTCTTTCTTCATGGCCTCTTCAGCCAAAGCCATACGCCGCTTCTTGTCTATTTTGTTCACCATACGCAACGTATCGGTTTTCGGAACCAACTGTCCCAACGTATCTGTGGCCAAATAGTCCATTTGAAAAGTCAGCGTATCTCGTTCACACATCACCGTATCCTTAATCCAATAGCGGATAGTATCATTACGCGGATTACTCTCGATTACAAAGGCATCTTTCTCGTCGAAATCCAACCCTTTGATGGTAGGCAACGTATCTGCTTTCGCACTGAAGTACAAAGAAAAACGGTTCAGTTGTTCTCGTTCGCTCTTTACCAGATACTGCATCGGATTTTCTTCCTTGAACGAACGCAAAATCAGGTTGTCCGGCAAAAAATGTGTGTAATGCACCTCATAAATCGTATCGTAGGCCAAGGTGTCTAGTTCATTCCATACCGTATCCTGACGAACATCCGGACGCATGGCGGGAATCACCAGCGAATCCTGAAAGGCAATCGCCTCCGTTTTCGAGTCGAACAAGTAATTCTGGTTACCATCCATCAAAGCGTAAACACGATACTTTCCTGGAGCCACTCCACGAATCGTGAAATGTCCACGGCTGTCGGTTCTTGAAATACGGTCGAAAGGCAGTTTTACAAACGCACTATCTTCCAGGTTCTTGTGAAGTCCTACCTGAATACCTTTTACCGGCTCCAGATTCTCTGCATTCAGCACCGTACCCGAAACTTCCATCGTATCAATATGCGCACCGGTAGAAAATGCATAAGCAAAATTGCCTAGCGGATTGTCTTCATTATTATCCAAAATAGCGTCTCCAAAGTCAACTGTATAAGTCGTATTTTCACGCAAACTGTCAAAGAACTCCACCAATACCCGGTGACCGCTCACTTTCACTTCTGGAGCCTCTTTTTGCGGAGGCGAAATAATCACCTTTTCTGAAGGTTTGTCCAGCTTGATATATTCATCAAATTCTATGGAAATCTTCTTTCGCTTGTTATTCGTGGCATTGGGTTCCGGAGTCGCACGCACAAACTTGGGCGGCGTCTCATCATAAGGACCTCCATCGGGCATGCCTGTACTTGCACAAGCATAAAATCCGATAATCACCAGCAAAAAAGCAATATACTTAGGAATCGGTTTCATCTACAATCAGTTATTCAATTTCAACATTTCTTCAATGTACTCACGACTGTTGCTCAGACGGGGAATCTTATGCTGCCCGCCCAACTTACCTTTCTGCTTCAGCCAGTCATGAAACAACCCCTGACGAGCCACAATCACTTCCAGTTTCTGCAACGTAATATCTTTATGCCGTTTGGCCTCATAATCCGAATTAATCTCCTGTAAAGCCGTATCAAGTACCTGCGTAAATTTCTCCAGTGAATCCGGCATCACACTGAATTCAATCAACCATTGGTGACGACATTTGGCATTGGCATCCATGAACACCGGCGCCGCCGTATATTCCAGCACCTGCGCCCCCGTTTCCTTGCAGGCACGCTCCAGCCCCTTTTCGGCATTGTCTACCATCAGTTCTTCCCCAAATGCATTAATGAAATGCTTAGTACGCCCAGAAATAATAAATTTATAAGGATTCTTCTGCGTGAATTTCACTGTATCACCGATGATGTATCGCCATAAACCACACGACGTACTGATGACCATTGCATAATTGCGTCCCACTTCCACACCCCAAAGCGGCACAATGGCCGGATTCGGTTTGTCGATGTCTTCCAGCGGAATGAACTCATAGAACACATCATAGTCAATCATCAGCAGCATGGACGGGTCGTGCAGGTCGCTCTGCAAGCCGAAGAAACCTTCGCTGGCATTGTATGTTTCCATGTAGTGCATCTTGTCGGAAGGAATCAACTGCTTGTATTGCTCACGATAAGGAGTAAAGCACACGCCTCCATGGAAGAACACTTCCAAATTAGGCCACACCTCGTTCAAGTATTTGGCACCAGTTTTCTCCAAAATACGATGTATCACAGCCAGCATCCATGAAGGCACACCCGACAAGCTGGTCACATTCTGATGAATCGTCGTATCCGCTATGCGTTCCACTTTCTCCTCGAACTCGCTCAGCAAGGCAATCTCTTTTTTCGGCACCCGAATCAAATTGACCAATGGACTGATGTTCTGAATCAAAATGGCCGACAAATCGCCCACTAGACTGTCTTTCACGTTGTAATTCGGACTATGGCTTCCACCCAAAATCAATCCCTTTCCCGAGAAGAAACGACTTTCCGGATTTTCCCGTAAATAAAGTGCCACCGCATCGGTCCCCCCGCGATAATGAATTCCCTTCAATCCCTCCGGACTGACGGGAATAAACTTACTCTTATCGTTGGTCGTACCTGATGACTTGGCATACCAAATGACCTTACCCGGCCAAAGCACATCTTTCTCTCCATGCCGCATACGGTCTACATATCCTTTCACATCCTCATACGTCTGCACGGGAACCCGCTGAAAGTCCGTATAATTCTGGATATGGCTATAGTCATATTTAGTTCCCCACTCTGTAGTGGAAGCTTTCTGTATCAGTTTTCGGAATACGCAAGCCTGAATCTCTTCAGCTTTAGTCCCATACAAATCAATTTTTCTCTGTCTGGGAGCGAAAATCTTTCCTATTAACTTCGTTGAATTCATTCGTTCTTAAATTTCAAATCCTTGTGTGTGACGCATGCAAAGGTAGATTTTTTCTGCCTAATTCGACAGTATGAGACATTATTTTTTCCTCCTACATAACAAATATACAGTTTTTTCTTACCTTTACCACACTAATTATTAATACAGCAAAACATGAAGATAGGAATCTTGACTTCAGGCGGCGACTGTCCTGGCATAAATGCTACAATCCGAGGAGTTTGCAAGACAGCCATCAATCATTATGGAATGGAAGTGTATGGTATTCACAGCGGCTTCCGTGGACTGCTGGACAACGATATCATCCCTATGGACGAAAGTTCACTTACTGGACTGCTTAATCTGGGAGGAACCATTCTGGGCACCTCACGCGAAAAACCGTTCAAAAAGAAGGGGACTGCCGTCGCGGAAGACAAACCTGCTATCCTGCTGCAGACTATCCACGACCGGCAACTGGATTGCATCGTGTGCATCGGAGGAAACGGAACTCAGAAAACGGCAGCCAAACTGGCAGAAGCAGGAGTCAATGTAGTCAGTATTCCTAAGACCATCGACAACGACGTATGGGGGACCGACACTTCGTTCGGTTTTGATTCAGCGGTATCCATCGCTACCGACGCTATCGACCGCTTGCACTCTACAGCCAGCGCACATCAGCGGGTCATGGTCATTGAGGTGATGGGACATAAAGCCGGATGGATTGCTCTCTATTCGGGCATGGCAGGGGGAGGCGACATCATTCTACTTCCTGAAATACCTTTTGACATTCACCGCATCGGCGATGCCATCATCGGCCGCCTCAAAAAAGGAAAACCCTATTCTATCGTGGTAGTAGCTGAAGGAATCCCTACTTTAGGTGGAAAGAAAGCAGCACAATACATTGCCGAAGAAATAGAATATGAAACCGGATTCGAGACACGCGAAACAGTACTGGGCTACATCCAACGCGGGGGAAGCCCTACGGCGTACGATCGAAATCTAGCTACCCGCATGGGAGGACATGCTACCGAACTGATTGCACAAGGTATGTTTGGCCGGATGGTAGCTCTTAAAGGAGATGCAATCGATTCGGTACCGCTGAGCGAAGTGGCCGGAAAACTGAAACTGGTCACAGAAGACAATGATCTAGTGGTACAAGGCCGCAAGATGGGTATCTGTTTCGGATAAAAACACCCTTGTGTTTCATTTTGCATAAAATGCTTAACCATCTCGCTCCGAACGCTTAGGCATTTGGAGCGAGATGGTCATCTATCTTCTACACAAAAACAAATCTATTTTTCTTTTTCTTCACATTTATTTTCCAAATATTACTTCTTTCGACTGTAGTAAAAATCTGATTTTTTTCAATTATTAATAAAAAAAATTTTGTTCTTCTATCATATTACTATATTTTTGCCAAAAACCTTAGATAAAAAACCAAGATTTAATACTAAATAGAAAGAGATAAAAAGAAATTTTACAACCCTATTTTGTAACCTGAGATTACTAAAAACCTAATACTTCACATTTAAATACACCTTTGCAATTTTACGTCCACATTTTTAAAGGACTCATTATATTAACAATAACATTAACCTTAACCTTAATCAACATGCAAAAAAGGAAAACGAACAAGTTTGGACAAAAACTTGGACTGGCATTATGTATGCTACCTCTTTCCTCATGGGCTATTTCCAGTGCCACACTCGATGCAAGCCCTCTTCCAGTAGTTTCCTTTCATGAAACCAAAGACATCGAAGCTACTGCACAAAGTCCTAGAAAACGAACCATCACCGGTACCATTACCGATGCTTCCGACGAAACGCCTATCATCGGAGCCAACATCGTACTGAAAGGGAAAAATACCGGCGTCATTTCCGACCTTGATGGTAATTATTCTATCGAAGCCACCAGCAAAGACATCCTAGTGGTCAGCTTCATTGGCTACAAGACTCGCGAGATTCCTGTAGTCGATCTCGGTGTAATCAACGTGAAACTGCGGTCGGACAATGAGATGCTGGACGAAGTCGTAGTAGTTGGTGCCGGTACGCAGAAAAAAGTCAGTGTCACCGGTTCCATCACCAGTGTAAAAGGTTCTTCCCTCGTCACTCCGACTTCTTCCTTGACCAATGCTCTCGCCGGTAAGCTGGCAGGTGTCATCGCCAAGACTTCCAGTGGTGCACCGGGACAGGCTGCCGAATTCTATATCCGTGGTATCGGTACATTCGGTGGAAGAGCCACCCCGCTGATTATGCTGGATGACGTGGAAATCTCGGCTGCCGACCTGAACAACATTCCGGCAGAAACCATTGAAAGTTTCTCTATCCTGAAAGATGCTTCAGCGACCGCCATCTACGGTGCCCGCGGTGCCAACGGTGTGATGTTGATCACCACCAAATCAGGACGTGAAAATGAACGCACACAAATTAACGTAACGGTGGAAAACGCATTCAACGTCATGACCAATTTCCCGGACTTCGTGGACGGTGCCACCTGGATGGAAATGTACAACGAAGCACAGACCACCCGCAATCCAGGCGTAACTCCCAAATATTCACAAGAACAGATTGAAAACACTCGTTTGGGCACCAATCCCTACATGTACCCCAGCGTAAAATGGAATGATGTGATTTTCAAGAATATGGCCATGAGCCAGCGTGCCAACATCAACGTGCAAGGTGGTGGTTCTAGAGCCACTTACTATATGAGCATTCAGGCCAACCACGACTCTGGATTGCTGAATACCCGAAAAGTATATTCTTATAACAACAACATCAACAACTGGAGCTACAACTTCCAGAACAACATCAAATATAAGCTGACGTCTACCACGACCGTAGACTTGCGAATGAATGCGCAGATACGCAACAACCAGGGTCCCAACTATAATACATCCGACTTGTTCAAGATGGCCCTGACCACCAACCCAATCAACTTCCCTGTCACATTCCCGGCACAGGAAGGCGACACACATATCCGTTTCGGTAATGCCATTCTGAGCGGAACCAACTTGCGTACTAACCCGTATGCTTACATGCTCTCTTCTTACAAGCAGATGCAGGAAAATACCTTGAACACTTCCTTGAAAATCAGCCAACAGCTTGATTTCATTACCAAGGGGCTGAGTGCCACGGCTTTGATCAACTTCAAAAACTGGTCGTCCAACTGGTATAACCGTACCATCGAACCCTACTACTACCGCATTAAAGACGGAAGTTTCAATCCTGCTACGGGAGAATACACCTTGGAAAGACTGGGCACAAGCGGAACAGATTATATCTCACAGTCGAATATCACCAAAGACGGCGACAACACTTTCTTCCTGCAGTTTACCCTCGACTATCAGCGCCGTTTCGGCAAACACAGCGTAGGCGGTATGTTGCTCTATATGCAGCGTGAATACCGGAATGCCGTGCTGCCAAACCGCAACCAGGGTTTCTCCGGACGTTTCACCTACGACTTCGACCAACGCTATTTGGCTGAAATCAACTTCGGTTACAACGGTACCGAGCGTCTGGCAAAAGGTGACCGCTTTGAGTTTTTCCCGGCCATCTCTTTGGGATGGGTGGTTTCCAACGAGAAATTCTTCGCTCCCCTCAGCAAGGTTATATCGTCCTTGAAACTGAGAGGCTCCTACGGTCTGGTAGGTAGCGACGAAACCGGTCCTGAAGGCTCACCTCACTTCTTGTACATCGACCAGGTGAATGTGATTGGCAACGGTCGCCCGGGAGCCACCTTTGGAGAAGACCTGAATGTCACCAAATACGGTCCTGTGGTCACTCAGTATGCCGTGCAGAACGCCGGATGGGAACGCGTGAAAAAACTGGACGTCGGTTTCGACATGGAACTGTTCCGCAGCTTGAGCCTGACCTTCGACTTCTTCTACGACAAGCGCTATAACATCCTGCTGCACCGCGAGGCATGGCCGCAGTCTCTGGGATATGACTCCGCCAAACCTTGGAGCAACAAAGGAAAGGTAGACAACTGGGGATATGAACTCAGCGTCAACTACCGCAAGCAGTTCAACAAAGACCTGGCCGTAGACTTCCAAGGAAACTTTACCTACACCCAGAATAAATACGTAGACTACGACGAACCGCTCTATCCTTATACCTGGCAAACCGTGACCGGCAAACCTTTGAGCCGCCAGAAAGGTTACATCGCCGACGGACTGTTCCAAAGCCAGGAAGAGATTGACAACAGCCCGACACAAAACCTGGGAAGTAGCGTGATGGTGGGTGACGTGAAATACCGTGACGTAAACGGTGACGGCATCATCAGCACAGAAGACCAGGTCATGATTTCGGAATATGGCAACATGCCGCGCATCCAGTACGGTCTGGGTATGAACATCGACTACAAAGGATTCAATTTCGGCGTATTCTTCAACGGTTCGGCCATGCGTACCCTTATGATCAGCGGTATCACTCCGTTCGGACAAAACGACTTCAATGTCATGCAGTTCATTGCGGATGATTACTGGACAGAAGCCAACCCGAACCCCAATGCGGCGTATCCGCGTTTGGGACTAACAGATGCACAGATAGCCAATAACACCCAAGCCAGCACCTACTGGATGAGAAACGGTAACTTTATCCGCTTCAAGACACTGGAAATCGGATACCGCTTCAAACATGCCCGCGTGTACTTCAGCGGAAACAACCTGTTTGTATTCAGTCCGTTCAAGTTGTGGGATCCGGAACTGGCATGGAACAGCTACCCTTTACAGAGAACGTTTAATATCGGATTACAGTTAACTTTCTAAAAAATCTAATTACGATGAAGACTTTTAAAAACATAGGAAAAATCGCCTTACTTTCACTGGCTTTATGTGGAGGAACCACTTCATGTAACTACCTTGACGTAGTACCACCCGAACAAGCCTCTTTGCCTGATGCCACCAAAGATCCGGAAGCCACACTGGGCTTTCTTTTCTCCTGCTACGGAGGAGTGAGAAGTCCGTTCGATTATCAGACGGTGGAAGCCGGTGCCGACGAATACGTACTTCCTCCCCTGTGGAACACCGGTTCACAAAAAATCACCTGGGACTTGAACCTCCCGACCACCATCGCCGACGGATGGAGCTGGGGAAGCAACTACCGCTTCATCGGACAATGCCTGCTCTTCCTGCAGGAACTGCCTCATGCCAGAGGAGTCACGGACGAACAGAAAAGAGCATGGGCGGCAGAAGCCAACTTCCTGCTGGCCTACTATCACATGGCTACATTGATAGCCTACGGACCTTGTCCCATCACCGACACATACATTGACCAAGCCACTCCTGAATCAGAGTACAAAGGTCGTATGCACTTTGACTATGTGAAAGACTGGATCTGCCAGAAATTTGACGAGGTTTGCGAAGACGGACAGCTTCCAGCCACTCGCAGTGGGGATGAATGGGGAAGAGCCACTTCGGTCATGGCCAAAGCCTTAAAGGCCCGCCTGCTGGTATATGCCGCCTCTCCGCTATACAACGGCAGCTACCCTTACAAGGACTGGGAAAACACGAAATTCGAGACCCCGGGCTACGGCAAGGAACTGATTAGCAAACAATATGACCCCAAGAAATGGGAAGCAGCCAAAACAGCCTGCCTGGAGGCCATCGCTGCCGCAGAAGCAGCCGGACATAAATTGTTCAGCCTGGACGATGCACGCACTTTATACCAGCAAGCCAGTCTGCCGCTTCCGTTCGTTCCCTTCAAGAGCGAAAATGGGGGAACAGCCGACAAAGACAGAGAATTCATGGAACGTGTACAACTGATGCGATACGTGGTCACTACCCGTTATAAAGAAGGTAACCGTGAAACCATCTGGGGACATTCCAACCAGGGAACCATGATTATCGGCTCTCTCCCACACCGGGTCATCAAGAACAACCAAGGGACTTGGAAAGCGGGATATTCCGGAATATCACCCACTCTAAACACGGTGGAACGTTTCTACACAGAGAACGGAATACCCATTGAAAAAGACAATCAGTTCTATCCTGAATCTGAATGGTTCCAAAGTGCAGGAGTATCAGGACGTGACGATATTATCAAGCTGAATACCCGCCGAGAACCACGCTTCTATGCTTGGATTGCATTCGACGGTGGCGACATGGGAAGTCGTGTTTATGGCGGACAGCCCTTGAAACTGGAAATGCGTAATTCGGAACTTCACGGCTACAATCCGTCCCTATTCAACCGCGACAACTGTGTAACCGGATACCTGTCACAAAAGTTCATTGAACCTACATTCGCCTGGACTGCCAGTGCCGAAGAAAGCCAAACCAAGCCAAGACCGTTGATCCGTATGGCAGAATTATACCTGAACCTGGCCGAATGTTATGCAGCGCTCGGTGAAACCCCTAAAGCGCTGGAGCAGCTAAACATTATCCGTCAGCGTGCTGGAATCAGAAACCTCGAGACCAAGGACGTCACCGACGATATGCCTATCATGAAATGGGTACAGAATGAACGTTTCGTCGAATTGTGGGGAGAAGGTCACCGTTTCTACGACATCCGACGCTGGATGATTGCTCCAGAAAATATGGGTGCAGGCGTACGTAAGGGACTCAATGCCATGAGCAAGATTGACCCGACCTTTGAGGAATTCAACACGCCGGTAGTTGTCAGCCAGGATTTCAAATGGACAAACCGCATGTATTTCCTTCCTGTTTTCGAAAACGAAGTCTACAAGAACCCACAACTTATTCAGGCACCAGGTTACTAAAAAATTAACGCATTATGAAATTAAATAAAATATTTTGGGCTACATGTATGTTAGGAGGTACATTGGCCCTGTCCAGTTGCGAAACGTATGATGAACTCTTCCCACAGCAATATCATTGCGTACTAAACATCAAGGATGCAGGTATCCGCAATGCGGAACTATACACCACTGATGCTGAAGGGAAAATACAAATTTCTATCATGAAGACCGGAAGCCAAGGAGAAGCCTTGGCAAACGGTATGCTGGTACCAATGTCGGAAGAAGCATTCCAAGCCTATTGCACAGACAACAACTTGGGATATGCTTATCTGCCGGCTGAATATTACTCACTTCCCGACAAGGAGTTGAAATTTGGAGCTCAAGAACGCTACAAGATAGTAGAAGCCATATTGAAAACCCGTGAAATCCAGAAACTACAGGAAACCCACAACGGTCAGAAATATGCACTTCCTTTACTTATACGCAGTTCGGAAGTGTCGGTCAATGACAGCATGTTAATTATTGCTCCAGACATCAAATCGCCTACTATCGGGTTGACCAATACGGGATTTGTAAGTAGCGCACAGTTCTCATCTCACGGAGAAGCAACCTTAACCTACTCATTGCAACTAACCTTGCCTACCCCAAATACATGGGGGTTGAAATGTACCGTAGCTTCCAATGAGGAGGCCGTCAGTGCATTCAACCAATATAATACCCAACACAACAACCGTTACAAGCTACTTCCGCAAAATGCCTACACCCTACCAGACAACGGTGTCGTCACTTTTGGAGAAGAAGCTACAACCGCATCCCTGGATATTACATTCAACCGCTCCGCTTTGGAAATGGGAGAATACATCCTACCTTTATCCATCACTAATCCAACGGTCGAAGGAGTAGAAATCGATGCGGCACAGCGTACAATCCTGTTGGGAATCACCTATTCTCCAGACAAACTCGAACTGAAGGCTAACCAGTTCTCTACCAACTCTATCGCCAATGGTGATGGTACGGGACTTACCGGTTTAATTGATGGAATAGGTAGCGGACTTCACTTCCATTCCAACTGGAATTCACCGGTGAAAGATGCCACTTACGGAAATTACATCGATGTTCATCTGAATCAACCCATTCAAGCCATCCAGTTTGATTATTGGACACGCTTTGAGAATGGCAATGCCGCTCCAACCCATATCAAACTATTTACCAGCACAGACGGAAAAGTATGGACTGAACTTGGGGAAATCAAGTCAGGACTGCCCACAGGAGGTAATCAGAAGTATTCCTCTTCTATCTATCGTACAGCCAACAAGTTCTCTTATTTCCGCTTCGCTGTACTGACAAGTACAGCCGGCTCCATGACAAACGGAAGTTCCTGGTTCAACCTTGGAGAGCTGACCCTATATGGTAATTAATATTCATTGATGTCCCATCAAAAAGAGGAAGGAAAAACTGCAATTTTATCCTTCCTCTTCAAATTCCTCAACTAATACCTATGAGAAAAAAACTTTTCTTTTCTTCTTTTATCCTCCTGATGTTACTGATTCTGTCTTCTTCAGGATGCAAGGATAAAGATAATCTTCAAGACCGTTTCTTTTCTATCGAAGAAACAGATATCACTCAAGAATTCGGAAGCACTCCAGAAAACAAAACAATAGCTGTCAAAACCAATTTGAGTTTAAACGACTGGAAAGCAGAAAGTGATGCAGGGTGGTTGTTTATCACCACTCAGGAAGACCCGTCTACCGGAGCTAGTATCAAAATCTCCGTAACGGCAAATTCTTCTGGAGAACGCAGAAAAGCCGTAATAAAGGTTCTGTCTCCTGTACAGAACTATGTAATCAACGTAACTCAATATGCCTCGTCCGATATCGTCCTCAGCGAAGACATCAAGGTACAGCCCTCTGGAGGTAAAGCCAGTGAATGCCAACCCGGACAAGACATTGAAAACACATGGGATGGCAAATTTTCTGCCGATGGCGCCAATCCTTATCACTCACCATGGGGGAAACCGGCTAACTTCCCGGTCACACTGGAATATTATTTCCAAGGGGGTGCCGACATAGACTACCTTATTTATTATACCCGCTCCGGAAACGGAAACTTCGGGGAATTTGACCTGCTGATTGCGACCGATGAGGGGCACTCGGACTGGAAGAAATATGGTTCCTACAATTTCCGCATGCAGAATGCACCTTCCAAAATCACCTTCAAGACAACCCAGAAAGTGACAGGTATCAAGTTCGAAGTCAAATCGGGTGCCGGCAATTTTGTGAGCTGCGACGAAATGGAGTTCTATCGGTATAACCAGGAAAACACGCTGGAGAAAACGTTACTCACCGTATTCAGCGACATCACTTGCAGCACCTTGAAAGAAGGAGTGACCGACGAACAGATCAATGCCCTCCCCGACTATTTTGTCCGACTGGCCAAGGCTCTCCAGAACAATACATACGATGCGTATGAAAAAGAATTCCGTATCCGTGAATATGCCCCTTACAGCATACCGGAGGAGTGGGCCACCAAACTGATGACTAAGAAATACAGCAACCTGGACAATCCTACCGGTATCTCGGTGCAACAAGGCGATGAACTTATCGTACTGGTGGGCGACACTCACGGCCAACAGATATCCTTGCAAAGTATCTGGGAAAGCGGACAGGAATACAAGCAGACCAACGTGAACGGGGAAGTCTATTTCCTATCGCCGGGTGTCAACAAACTGACCATGCGCAAGGAGGGACAGCTTTTCGTCATGTACAACACCGACCTGACCTCACCCGACGCCCAGCCTATCAAAATTCATATCCCAATGGGAAGCGGAAAAGTGACCGGCTTCTTCGACCTGAAAGAACATAAAACCGATGAAAAGTATGCCGAACTCTTGAAGAAAGCGACCCACAAATATTTCTGTGTACGAGGTGAACGCATCATGTTCTATTTCCATACTTCCAAGATGCAGGAATTTGTCCCCAACCAGATACTGTCGGCCATCAACTTGTGGGATGACATCATCGGATGGGAACAGGAACTGATGGGCATCGAGGATGTACGCCCGTCGCAGGTGAATAACCACATCTTTGCCATCTCACCGGAAGGAAGTTACATGTGGGCCACCGACTATTGCATCGGCTTCGTTTATACGTACCTGAACAACATCCTGCTGAAAGAGAATGTCATGGCCGCCAAAGACAATGCCTGGGGACCGGCTCACGAAATAGGCCACATCCATCAGGCCGCCATCAACTGGCCCGGAAGTACGGAATCGTCCAACAACCTGTTCTCGAACTACGTGTTATACAAACTGGGGAAATACTGTTCCAGAGGCAGCGAATTGAACGACCTGGCCGATTCTCGCTTCGTCTATAAAAAGGCATGGTATAATATGGGAGATGCAACCCATCAGGGAGAAGACACGGAGATACACATGCGTATGAACTGGCAGTTGTGGAATTATTATCACCGTTGCGGACACAATCCCAGATTCTGGCAAACCTTGTTCAAACTGTTGCGTGAAGACCGGATTACAGAAAGTGACCCCGGTGCTGCCCAGCTCAAGTTTGCCATGAAAGCCAGTGAGGCGGCCAACGAAAACCTGACCGACTTCTTCGACTTGTGGGGCTTCTTTATCCCGGGAGAAGATACCATTGACCAGTATGGCACCTGGAAATATAAAGTGACGACAGAAATGATTAAAGAAGCCAAGGACTTTATGAAGAAATTCCCGAAGCCCAAACATGCCTTCCAATACATTGAAGACCGCAAGGCCGGAGATACCGGACTGGATACCAAACCTTCGGATACCGGATATTACACCCAGTTTGAAGGAGAGGTGAAAACCATCAGCCCTGACATTGCCTACACCGTTTCCGGAAGAAAATACACCGTGATAAACGGAGAAAATGCAGTGGCCTTTGAACTGCGGAAAAACAATGCCGAAGGCGAACTGATTTATTTCTTCAATATGTTCAACTACGACATCCCATCGGGTATAGAGTTAGGAAATGCCAAACTCTACGCCGTACAGGCTGACGGAAAGCGAATCGAAATCCACAAGAAATAAGTATTTCTTCTCATATTAGAAACAGAAAGGGGTACCGGCACACACACCGATACCCCTTCTTCCTATCATGTAGTTTTCAAAATCTCCGTCACTTGTTCAGCTTCCAGGTGAATCCGTCCTTGGTATCCTTCACCTCAAAGCCCAGTGCAGCCAGGTTGTCGCGAATCTTGTCGCTGGTAGCCCAGTCTTTGTTGGCCTTGGCCTGCATACGCTGTTCCAACAGCATGTCGACCACCTTTCCGTATGCTTCTTCACGGGCCGCATTGTTTTCAGCCTCCGCTTTCAATCCCAGAATGTCGAACACGAACAGATGGAACACGCTCTTCAGCTCTTCCAGGTCTTCGGCGCTGATGGTCGCCTTCTTGTCAATCACCGTATTGATCATGCGGGTGGCATCAAACAGGTGTGAAATGACAATCGGCGTATTCAAGTCGTCATTCATGGCTTCGTAGCACTTCTCGCGCAGTCCCTGCGGCTCAATGCCCGAAGTAGTCTTCGACGGAGTGATACGTTCCAGGTTCTTCACACCTTCCAGCAAACGTTCCAATCCCTTTTCAGCTGCCTGCAACGCCTCGTTGCTGAAGTCCACCGTGCTGCGGTAATGTGCCTGCAGAATGAAGAAGCGGATGGTCATCGGCGTATAGGCCTGCGTCAGCAGCTTGTTGGAGCCGGTGAAGAACTCATCCAAAGTGATGAAATTACCCAACGACTTACCCATCTTCTGTCCGTTGATGGTAATCATGTTGTTGTGCATCCAATAGCGTACCATCGGATGACCTTCAGAAGCCACAGCCTGTGCAATCTCACATTCATGGTGCGGGAAAATCAAGTCCATGCCTCCTCCGTGAATGTCGAAAGTCTCACCCAGGTACTTCCGTCCCATGGCTGTACATTCACAGTGCCAGCCCGGGAAACCGTTGCTCCAGGGTGACGGCCAGCGCATGATGTGTTCCGGCTGCGCACACTTCCACAACGCAAAATCGGCCGGATTGTGTTTCTCGTCCTGTCCGTCGAGTTCACGGGTCGTGTTGAGCACGTCGTCGAGGTTACGGCCCGACAGCACACCATAGTGATGGTCCTTGTTGTACTTGGCCACGTCGAAATAAACTGAGCCCTTGCTTTCGTACGCATATCCGTTTTTCAGGATTTCCTGTACCAGCTGAATCTGTTCGATGATGTGTCCGGACGCATGCGGCTCGATGCTGGGCGGCAACACGTTCAGGGCTTCCATAGCCTTGTGGTAACGCAACAGATAATACTGCACCACTTCCATCGGCTCCAGCTGTTCCAGACGGGCTTTCTTGGCAATCTTGTCTTCTCCGTCATCGGCATCGTGTTCCAAATGGCCCACATCGGTAATGTTACGCACGTAACGCACCTTGTAGCCCAAATGCTTCAGGTAGCGGAACAGGATATCAAACGTAATGGCGGGACGCGCATGTCCCAGATGTCCGTCACCGTATACGGTAGGACCACACACATACATGCCCACATGAGGAGCATGCAAAGGCACGAAAAGTTCCTTCTTGCGGGTCAGTGTATTGTAAATGAAAAGCTTGTTATTCTCCATAATTCAAAAGAGTTAGGTTGCAAAGTTATAAATTAAAAAGAGAAAAGCGTGATTTCGGCTAAAAAATCACGCTTTTCTCCTTGCAATCTCCCTCGGGTTATTTCGTCAGGACAATACCGCCTTCCGGCTGAATCACCACTTTCACTTCGGACGGGTTCTTGATTTTCAAGTCCTCCAGCTTCGGCTGGCGCTTCTTGTCGTCCAGGTAATAAGACACCGTCTCACCCTTCTGCCACATCGGCAGGTTCAGCGTCAGCTTCAACGGTTCTTTCTGGGCATTCACTCCCACCACGTACCAGCGGTCACCGTGACGGCGGGCCAGCACACAATATTTACCGGGATAGCCATCCAGGAACACCGTTTCATCCCAGGTGGTCGGCACCTGCTTCATGAAGTCGATGGCCAAAGCCGGCGCATCGGTCAGGTTGTTCGGAGCCAGAGCAAAGTTCTGAAGCGGGTTCTGATACAGCACCGCCGTAGCCAGCTGGAACACATCGGTCGTCTTGCGGGTACATCCTCCGTCATTTGTCCGGTTGTAACGCTTGTTCAGCAACGTACCACCGAATTCCATGCAGCCGATGGTGTTACGGATAAACGGATGCAGACAAGCATTGTAGGCCTCCATATCGTCAAAATGCTGGTTGAATATCAGGTTCTCTGAAGCCAGTACCGCCTCGCTGCCCACATAATTGGGATACATCCGTTCCCATCCGCGCGGAATGGTACAGCCATGGAAGATAATCATCAGTCCGTATTCGTTGGCATCGGTCAGGATGTCTTCGTACAAGCCCATCATCTGCTGCTTGTCACTGCCGAAGAAATCCACCTTCAGTCCCTTCACACCGCATTTCTGCAACCATTTCATTTCTTTCTTGCGGGCTACGGAGTTGCTCATGCACTGCTTGGCATCCTGCGGCGCATCGTTCCAGTAGCCGTTGGAGTTGTACCACACGAATACGTCCACCTTCTTCTGGTGTGCATACTGGAAGAGTTTCTCCATCTTGTCGCGGCCGATGTTCTTCTCCCAGCCGCCGTCAATCAGGGTATATTCATAGCCCATCTCACTGGCCAGGTCGATGAAACGCACCTGGTCGTCATAATTAATGCTCGGGTCCTGCCACATGATCCAGCTCCAGGTGGAACGTCCGAACTTATAATCCTGTGAAGGTTCATAGAGCGGATCTACCACATCAAACGGGACTGTGGTTTCCACAATCGGCTTCAGCCCGTTACCCACCGTAATGGTACGCCAGGGAGTCACACCCGGCAGAGCCAGTCCCGGAGTGGAAGAACCCAGTCCGTTCATCTCGCCCGGGTTCGGGAAGGCAATGCTATACAGCCCGTCCTTCGTGGCATCGCTCAGATGAGACGCACAATACAAGCTGCGCACACCGGTTTCCGAAACCAGTGCCCAGTTGTCACCTACGTGGAAAAGGGCCGGGAAAGTATACCCTTCACCGTATTTTGACGGCGTGGCCACCGGCTCATCGGGTACATACTCTTCTTCGTAACTCGGCTTGGTACGCATCCAGCCAATCATCGGGTCGCTCTGCGGGGAAAGGAAGGTCGTGGTGGAAGAGGGGAAATCAAATCCGGTCGCTTCCTTCTCTACCACCATACAGGCGGTTTCGCCATATTGAGGCATCTCATAGCGGAACGCGATGTCGTTGTTGCTCAGCTGGAACACGATATCCACTTTCTTCTTGTCTGCATTTTCAAGGGTCACGGTCAGCTTGTTAGCCGCATAGTGTACCGTAGAACGTTTGATACGGGTCTGCGTGTAGGTCTTGTCCACCTTATCTGTCTGCTGGTCCACAAACGTCATCTGACGGCTGAAATCACCGATATTGGACACGAAGCCCAACGGAGAATTCTCCAAAACGGTCTTGCCGTCGTAAGTTACCGAATAAACAGGTTTACCGTCCTGCAACTGAAAATCGAGTTTCAAACGTGCATCCGGCCCCGTCACTGCCGCTTGCTGGGCAAATGCTTGAGAGGCCAATAATGCCAATGTGCCAAAAAGTACTTGTTTCTTCATAGGTGTTTTTCCAGATAATTACTAATCAGGACAAAAATAGAAATTAAGTGTGAAACTAACAATAAAAGATTCTTCAAAAACGACCGCAAATCATGCAAGTCATTACAAAAACCGCCGCGAAGTTTTACGGACCTCACAGCGGCATTTGTCTGAGACCATTCTCAGAACTGAACTATCGGCCATCCGTCGGATGTCCACGTCATTTCCCGTATAATCAATTTCGGCGCTCCTTCTTCTGCCACCGAATAGGCATGGCAAATGAAATAATCCTTCCCGTCAAGGTGATAGGCAGCATTGTGCCCCACTCCAGCATAATCCTTATTTCCCTGAATGACCAACGAACCACCTCCCCGGTTCAACGCTTTTCCTTCTTTATCCAAGTAAGGACCTGTCACCGTTTTCGCACGGCCCACCATTACTTTGTAGTTACTGTCCAATCCTTTGCAGCAATAGTCGAACGACACGAAGAGATAATAATAATCCCCGTGCTTCATGATAAAAGGGGCTTCTACTGCTCCGTCGCCTGCCTCTTCCTCTGGCAAGTCGAACGTACGCGGACGGCGGCAAAGCGAATGCCATTCTTCGGGCTGGGCCACCCCGTTCAGGTCCAGCGTCAACTTGACCAGCTTGATGCCGTCCCAGAAGGAACCGAAGCTCATCCACGGCGTACCGTTTTCATCGATAATCACATTCGGGTCGATGGCATTCCACATATCCCGGTGAGGAACCGACTGAATCACCTTGCCGTGGTCAGTCCACTTAAAATCGGGACTGGATGGGTCAAGTGTAGGGTTCGTAGCATGTCCGATAGCCGAAGTGTTCTTTCCAAAGGCCGAACAGGAATAAAACAGGTGATAAAGTCCGTGATGGTAAATGATATCCGGAGCCCACGTATGTCCGTGGTAGCCCTTGATAGCCTCTACCGCCCATTGAGATGCCTTGTCAAAAACCGGTTTCTCAAATTTCCAGTTTTTCCTATCTTTGGAGGACATGACTGAAATCCCCTGCCCGGTAGCAAAGAGATAGTAGGTATCCCCCTGCTTGGCCAGCACGGGGTCGTGCGTCATGACTTTGCTGGTCGGAATAACCGACGAATGTTTCTCTGGAGGCAATGGATAAATCTCCTTTGTCACCACCAATGAAAGAAATAATAAAGTGATGAGTTTCATAGTCTGCATAAAAAATAGGATATAAATTACTACTGTTTGAAGTGTATTTCACTAATCAAAATTGCTTCTACAAAAAAATGAGTAATACGGTTGCAGTATTACTCATTTTTCAGTAGCATTCTTACACATCATTGTGCCAGAAATATTCTACACCCGAGTTACTTGCTCTTTTTTCCCCAATAAGTCTTGCAATTGGTACCATAACCCGCATAGACAATGGTGTGTGTTCTCGGAGAGGCTTCCCAGTCGGTTTCTCGCTGCAAGTAGAGTTTCACACCGTTATCGAATGTCAGGCACTGATTCGCACTGTCATACGACCAGGTTGCTCCTTTCCAGGAACCTTCAGTAACGGTATGGTCGGCAGCAAGTGTCATCTGAGTCGAAGTTTTCTGCTTCCCATAAGAATAAGAAAGGTCAATGTGCTCCCAGTTACCCAGCAATTCCTCTTCAGTGATGGCCACCTGTGGCACGGCTCCATAGCGCTCAGGCATTACCAGTGGCCAGCCATCTTCTGTCCAGCGGATAGACCGCACATGGCCCATCATAAGGGCATTACTGTATGCATTACCTCCCACGTTTGCCGGGAACCGACCTTGTGAGGCAAAATACCAGTTCCCGTTTCCGTCATCAAATACGCAACAATGAGAGATACCGACCCAACCGTCACTGTTATTGAACTTATACGGATGAGTCACTACCGGAAGGATATCACCTCCCACCGTAGTCACGTCTGTGCCATCCATCCCCAAGTAAGGACCTGCAATATTGGTAGCGCGTGCCACACGGGTATTGTACGGTACATCCAACGCATCATAGGCCAGGAACAAATAATAATATCCATCATGATAAACCAATTCCGGACCTTCTGAGCCTTGCCAGCGGTTTCCCATCTGACGGGTAGCTATCAACTGACCATAAGCAGCAATGTCATCACTTGTTCCCCAAGGGTTAGGCAGGTCGGCTTTCACCTTACCGGTTTCTCCGTCGATTTCCACCAATGCGATGCCACTATGCCAAGAGCCATAGGCCAGATAATGTTTGCCTTCTTCCGTAATAATGTAGCTGGGGTCAATGGCATTCCATTTATAATAGCAGTTGCTCCAATCGTCCGCAGCCACATGGAAGTCAAGCCCCTTATCCGAAGCGTTGGTGATGACATACCCTTTATCCACCCAGCCCTCGTTATTGGCAGGATTGTCATTCTCCATCATTCCAATGAACGCGCGTTCACTCCATGTACCGTCTCCACTCAAAGTACCAGGACACACAATAGAGTAATACATACGGTACAAACCACTTCTCACTTTCCGTACACAAGGAGCCCAATAACCAAAATCCGCTGTATTCGGAGTCACAGCCTCCAATCCCATTCCTTCACGAATCTCGTTCAGTTTCGGAATCACCCAGTCGGGCAGGTTCTGCATCGTTCCTCCCAGGTATTCCCAATCTACCAGGTTCTTTGAACGACGCCCGTGAAAATGTCCACCCGCAGTATGTGCATTACCATACGAAGCATCTGTTTGATACATATAATAATACCCGTCATCGGCCAGCACCACTGTAGGATCATGCACATTACTCAGATTCCATTGGGCACGCTTGGACCAGTCGGCAATATCCACATAATTATCTACATAAGCAGGAGCTACATAGTTTGCCAGTTGTTCCTCAAGCCCCTGAGCTTCCGTGGTAGCAGTAAACGACTCGGAATATGTATAACGGCTATTACCATACACATAAGCACGGATATAATAAGTGGTATTACCCATCAAACCAGAGATTGTTGCGCTGAAATTTTCATCTGCCTCCACCACATTATCTTTAATGCTAGGAGTTTGTGCGTTGGCACTATAACAGAAACCTCTTTTCACCACACTGTTCACATTTCCAGTAACCGATGACACAAGCGTTAACGAAGTTCCTGTTGCTGCAGTGACTTCAGGGGTAGCTACAACCACATCACTATTTCTATTGTATTCAATGTTTTCCAACCCATCGGTACAAGCCGTAAAGGCAAAAACCGCCAGTAAGGATAATAAAAAGAAAGATATTTTTTTCATTTAGCCGGTTTGTTTAAGACATGCCGTTGCTTCCCAAACGCAACGGCATGTAAGATTAAAAAATAAGTTTATTCACCGAAAACGAGATGAGAACTATCCACCGTCAACGCAAAGTTTAAATCAGTGGGATCCACAGTACTGATACCCAGATAATACTGTGTGGAAGTGGTACCAGTGGTTCCCTGCATCACGGCCTGCACATCGGCTGTACCATTGCCGCAGTTAGTCACATATACCGTTACCTTGGCTCCATTCATTCCAGCCAACCAAGTGGCCCAATCGCCTTGCGTACCGTTATGGATACAAGCTTCATAGCCTGCGCCATCTGCCGCATCTCCATCCCATCCATAGTTATCCGCCCGAACTACTGCATACTCAGTAAGATCCTTTTTACGGAGTACGATGACATAATTATTCCAGTTTGACACCAAACAACTATAGTTTGTGAAAGTAATCGACTTCGTCGCCCCTGCAGGTACATTAAACTCATCAGAAAAAGCACCCCAAAAAGCGGTAGAATTATCTTCTGCTCCTATCATTCCCGTGCTGTTCTTCACCTCCGAAACCTGTGATTCTTTCACGGTCACATTCACTGTTGCAGTAATTCCTTCTCCGGCAGTAAGAGTCACGATTTGTGAACCTGTTTTGGCTGGAACAGCCGAGAAGGTAAGTTCCGAATTCTGGAGAATCCGGGTATTCCCAGTAGTCGTAGTTGCCGTCACCACCATACCTGTAGGATCGAATGCCAATGTACGGTCGGTTAAAGACTGGGTAGCCTCCGAGGTATAGTAATAATAATCCGTATGCGAAGGCTGAGTCGTCACCTCAATGGATTTGATTTGTTCAACTACCTCAAAAGTCGCATTGGCCATAATCGGAGTATCACAGTTTTCACCTTTAAATGTCTTGTTGTAAACTGCTACAAGTGTCTTTTCCCCTGTAGTATCCATATCAGGAATTGCAGAGAAACTAAGTTCGGAAGCTGTCACAGTTTTTGTAACCCCCTCTTCAAAGGTTACCAAAGCAGTCACACCGGCCACAGCGTCCTCAAGAGACGTTCCTGCATTCACATATTGCGGCACATTCTGTAATGTCATAGAAACCGGATTTTTATCTTCAGCGGAAGTGCACCCCCCTATCGGTTCAATGTTTGTTTGTTGGAAGTCAATGTAAGAACCTTCCGGTACCAGGAAACAACGGATATTGGTGTTGCTTGCGTCTGCATTCAGATTCACAAGCACAGTCGGTTGATTGTAAGTCTTGGTAACCGTTCCATTGGTCATCGTAACGCTGAATGACTCCGGATTGGTTCTGTCAACTACAAGCGTGACTTTTCCTCCGAGTTTATCAATGCCGGCATCCGTATCCGTTTCAAAAGTAAGCGTACTCTGGATATAAGAACGATCGATATAATCACCCCACTCTGAATTACCCGACGGCTGATTATCAAAACGTATTGCACCATACTCCTTATACCCGTCCCCGTCACGGTCCGCGTCTGAACAGATTATCAGCGCAAAATTCTTATAAGTATTCGTGGCACTTGGATTAATATGAAGATTGAACACTGCATTCCATTTCTGCCCATCAGGTATTACATAATATTTAGAGAAGGCCGCCCACCATCCACTCGTATAATCGGTATTCCCAATGGTATACACATCTTCCATCATGCCTTCAAGCACAATTTCGTCCTGATTATCGTTCTTCGAATCCTCTATTTCCTGTATTTTATCGGAAATCCAATCGGGCGCATTCACCTCAAACAGTTCGCCACCCTCACAACCTGTCAAGGCAAACATACCTAAAGTCACTGAAAAACAGGCTGATATTATTTTATTTAAATGTTTCATTGTATTACACATTAAGAAGTAATTAAATTATCACGGTCTCTTCATTGCCCTAAAGGATCGTTTTGATTTATCTCTACTTACTCAAATCCACAACCGGACGCACTGTCCATCCCTTTTCACGGAAATAAGCCGAGTTATCTGTGCTATAGTTAGCAGAGTTTCCTTCCAGATTCGGATTATTGTTGGTCAACTGCTGAACGATAGGCAGGAACTCATGTCCTTGAATATAGGTGTCATAAGAGCACTTCAGTTCCGAATCGGTCGTTACATCACTATAACTTACGGGATCTTTCACACCCTCAGTTGAACGACGGAAGGTTCCATGTTCCTTCAACTGCTGCAGACGGCCGCTGTCATAGAAGAATCCCCAACGTATAAGGTCGAAACCACGTCCGAATTCACATCCGAATTCTTTTGGTCTTTCTACATTTGCTATCTGTTCAAAAAGCTCATCTGCGGTGCTAAAATCAGCAAGTTTCAAATCCGGCAAATCCACGCGACTACGTACTTCATTAATCCAGTCTATAGCCTGCTGAGTCGGACCGTTTACTTCGTTCTCACACTCTGCTGCACGTAGCAATACATCCGAATAACGCATCAAACGCAAATTGATACCATCGTGCAAGCCTGTCACTACTGTACCATAAAGACCGGTACGAAGATTCGTAAACTTAGCAATAGGCAGACCGCCATAAGTATTATTGGTCACAATATTGTCTGTAGCCGAAAGTTTGTTAGTATAAGCCACATTTCCATACTCAAAATCTTCCCAATCAGTTTCATAAGTACCGATAGTCCAATAAAGACGAGGATCAAGCTTATTGTCTGTAGTACGTTCCTCTTTGAAAAGATTGTATAACCATGGGGAAGCTGAGATATCAGCCCATCCACCATAATTGCCCGGAGCAAAGTTACTCTCTATGGCAGAACCCTGAGTAGCGTTAGGGCTTGTATTTACCGGTGTCCACTCATCATCTGTTCCCTGTGAACCATAATCAAGGAATTGTATCTCAAACAGACTTTCATCATTGTTCTCATAAGCAGAACCTTCACGGAAATTGTCGCCATAGTTATCCATCAATCGGTAAGTACCATACTTCTTGGCAATAATATCTTTAAGCACAGTAAGCGCCTCACTAAATTTATGGCGTACCATCAGCGTACGGGCATAATAGCCAGCCGCAGCCCCACAAGTGGCACGTCCTCCTGCCCATTCACCACCTTCATCACGAGAAGGCAGTAATTCCATCGCTTCTGAAAAATCTTTTTCTACCTGGTCAAGAACTTCATCATAAGTGCTGTTTGCTCCATAAAGTCCATCCAATGAAGAATAAGTGTCATAATCCGTAATTAAGGGAGGATTCTGATAGTATCCGGCCAAATTATAATATGACAATCCACGCAAGAACAGAGCTTGACCCTTTATATGTTTCATATTTTCAGAAAGCTGGTCGTTATCTTCCCCACAACGAGACATGATAAAGTTACAAACGTTTATGGTATAGTACCATTCACGCCACGGCCAAAATGCGATATCGGAGGTCACTTCTACATTGAGGTCATCAAATGGTAAATACCAGACTTGGGATGAATTCCAAGCTTCATCTCCGCGGCATACGTCGATAGTATACCCCACACGTGCATACGATCCTTCCATTCGAATATGATTGTATGCAGCAATCACACACTCCTCCAAATCATCGGCATCGAAACCGAAAGTACTTGAAGTCTGCTGGTTGGGATTGACCAATTCCAATCTATCGATACAAGAAGACAAAGTGCCAAATCCCACAATAAGAGCAAGTGAATATATATTAAGTTTCATACAGTTTGTTTTTAATCTTAAAATACAGAATAGCCATTAGAATGTAAAATGTACTCCACACATAAATGTACGTGCGGTTGGATATGAGCAGAAATTGTATCCCGGAGTGAATGTGCCACCCGCATAGTCCACATTGTAACCATTATAACCAGTGAATGTGCAGAGGTTCTGTGCTGACACATACAGACGTACATCGGATATGTATTTGCCAAACCAGGAATTCGGGAAATTATACCCTAATTCTATGTTGGCAATCTTCCAATAAGCAGCGTTCTGAATCTTACGGGAGCTGAACAAATCATTCCATGCCAAACTTGCACTGTTAGTTATATATGTACGGGGTACATTCGACAGGTATGTGGTTCCGTCTTCACTAAAGCGGTTGGCATCCAGCATAGCTACTTCCTTGTTGCTCCATCCGTAACAAGAGTGAAGCGAATTGTATATGTCATCGCTCACATGATAGTTCAGCGCACCATAAGTAGCAATACTCAAATCAAATCCCTTATACTCAAAACGTGCATTAAGACCAAAGTTTATTTTCGGTAAACCGCTTCCCAATACTACTCTATCGTCTGTATCTATTTTCCCATCGTTGTTTATATCCTTATATAAGCAGTCGCCTACATTTGCTCCTTCCTGCACAGCATGGTTATCAATGTCTTCCTGTACACGTGCAATACCTTCATAAACATAACCATAGAACTGGCCTATTTCCTGTCCAACGTAAGTAATGTAATCCCCTGTCAGATAATAATCTGTACCAAACCCTAATGAAGTTACCCGGTTCTTTAACGTACTGAGGTTTGCGGATATCTCATATTTGAAAGGATGATCGTGATTACGATAAGTAGCAGAGAACTCAAAACCCGAGTTTTCCATAGAGGCTGCATTCATCGTGACTGTCGTATTTGAAACTCCAGCTTGTTCCGGAACGGGTACGGAATACAACAAGTCTGTACTCGTGTTTTTATACCATTCAGCCGTAAACTCCAGACGGTTGTTGAACAATGCCAAATCTATACCCACATTATAGGTTTTCTTCTTTTCCCACGATAAATTGTTGTCCACGAAAGTAGAGATTGCAGAACCCGTTACAGGGGAATTATTGAAGCTATATGTCATGTTATTTCTCGACATTGTAGCCTGGTACATGTATTCACCGATATTTTCATTACCCAGTTCACCATAGCTACCACGGACTTTGAACATGTTTACCACCTCGGGATTGAAAGGGAAGAAGCTTTCCTTATCGAAACGCCAACCTACAGATACAGAAGGGAATGTTCCCCAACGGATGCCGCTAGACAAACGGGAGCTGGCATCTCTACGCACCGTAGCAGAAATCAAATATCTGTCATCGTAATTGTAGTTTACACGACCGATGTAAGACAAGATGGCATGTTTATACTCATAACTGCTTGAGTAGGTGTCCGAACCATTTTGAAGTTGTAAAAAATAAGGTTCAGTATAATTCAGTCCCCATCCTGTAAGCAAGTCCGTATTCTCTTCCTCATAAGTCTGACCCGCAATCACATTGATATGATGTTTCCCTATTGTTCCGTCATAAGTAAGAACGTTTTCAATCAGTGCATCTGAATAGTCACGGGAAGCTTTTTCCAGACGTTCATTACTCTTTGCCAAATACACACGATTACTTTGTATCCAAGAAGGAATCCAGGTGAAATCCTTGCAATGCGTCTTACTGTAAGACAAATTAATCTTATAATTTAACTTATGGTTCTTACTATCTATGCCCAACATTTTAAGAAGGTCTACATCGGCCGATCCTGTACCGACAAAACGATCCACACGCGTGTTGCGCTGCAACAGATTATTAATCAACAATGGATTAGAAGCCGAGATATCTCCATGTATATCATCATAGTACACCCCGTAACCATAGGCATCATAATTATAATCGCTCGCCGCACCGACTTTATCATCAAGTACCCATGTAGATGGATCGTATGCCTTGATAGTCGGCTGCATCAGCAGAGTACCCCGCAAAACATTGGTCACATCGCCATACAATCCTTGAACGTACTCGGAAGCATTCGACAAACTCATATTATCCTGGTCGGAATGAGAATACACAACACTTGTTTGAAACTTCACGAATTTCGTATCCATCGTATTGTTCACACGCGCAGTAAAACGCTCATAGTTAGGCCCTGCACCTTCAAGTGTCCCTCTCTGGTTGAAATAATCCAACGACACATTATAGGTACTGCGTGCACTACCTCCTGAAAGGTTTACATTGTGATTCTGGCGGATACCAGTTTTGAATACCTCATCAAACCAGTCGGTATCTGTGTCATCCATAAATTTATATTTACCGGTCGCACTGTCAAGACTATACCCTCCAGGCAATGGAGTATTGGAATTCAAACACGACAGGCCAACATATTGGCTATACTGGTCGGCATTCATTACGTCGTAGACCCCTTTGGAAATATTATCCACACCGAAATATCCATTGTAATCTACTTTCAACGGCTGATCTTTCTTACCGCGCTTTGTCGTAATAATTACCACACCATTGGCTGCACGAGAACCATATATAGCTGCCGCAGAAGCATCTTTCAAAACCTGAATGGTTTCTATGTCACTTGAAGAGAAGTCACGAATTGATGTACCCATCGGAACACCGTCAATCACATAAAGAGGAGAAGTATCACCAAAAGAACCGATACCACGGATTCGTACCGTTGGATCTGCTCCAGGCTGACCATCTGAAGTGACTTGCACACCTGCAACTTTTCCTTCGAGCATAGAAGAAATATTAGAATGAGAAACCTGCTTCAATGCTTCGGCATCAACAACCGCTACAGAACCTGTCAAATCCGACTTTTTCTGTGTTCCATAACCTACAACGACCACCTGCTCAAGCATGAAATCATCACTCTGCAACTGAATAGGCTCAAGAACCGACCGGCCGCGAACAGCCACTTCACGCTCCTTATAACCCACATAACTGATTACCAACACAGCATTGCCAGGTACTTCCAACTGGAAATTGCCATCCAAATCAGTGGTTGTTCCTGTTGATGAAGTGTTTTTTATCCTAATAGTAGCACCTAACAAGGGCTCACCTTGTTCATCGACAACTTGGCCACGAACCTTAATGGCCGAGGATTGTGTCACAGCAGCCACAGCGGACATAGGATATACCGCTGCACTCCCTAAAGCACACAAGCCAAGCATTGCGGAAAAAATCAATTGTTTTTTCATGTTTAACGGTATTAAATTTAGATTGTTAATTAAACTCACTCATATTTTATTCTTCATAGTACGGAGAATCTTTCATGATACAAATGGTTTTTCAGTGCTTCAAATGTAGAAATCTCAAAGAAAACGAAGGTGGACAAACGGACTTTAAAGGTGTATAGGATGCTATTTTTGCTACTACGAGAGGACAAAAAGCAAAAAAAAGGGAACAATAGTATTTTGTTCCCCTTTCCATCAAACTAAATATTATTTATCAGAACTACTTCCTTCCAACAAACTACTTGGAGTCACATTAAAATGCTTCGTAAAACAACGGGTAAAATACTTAGGGTCATTAAAACCCACCTCGTAAGCTATCTCAGAAATATTCATCGTGCGGTTTACCCGGTTTCTTAACAAAAGTTCACGTGCCAGGTTCAAACGATAGTTGCGTATGAACTGTCCGGCCGACTGCCCAGTAAGGCTTTGCATTTTCTTGTTCAACAGGCTCTTGCTGATTCCTACCGCTTCAATGAAATCACTGACTTCAAAATCCGGGTTCTTGTAATTTTCCTTCACCACCGCCATGGCTTTGTTCAGAAATTTCTTGTCACCGGAATTTTCTTCCACTTCCAAAGAATCGGTATTCATATCTATGGAGAATTTCTGCTGCACGCGTTTCCGGTTCTCCAGAATGTTGGATATACGGGCCAGCAACATGTTCTCATCAAAAGGCTTCAGTAAAAAGGCATCCGCTCCCATCTTGTAACTTTCCAGACGAGCCTCATCAGAAGTCTTCGCCGTCAGCATCAAGAAAGGTATATGAGATATGGAAAAATCACTTTTCACCCGGCGAGACAATTCCATTCCATCCATTACCGGCATCATCAAATCGCTGATAATGAAATCGACGTTACTGGTACGCAGTATTCCCAAGGCCTCTTCACCTTGAGAAGCTTCCAACACATTATAGTATTCTATCAAGATGGAACGGATATAATCACGCATATCCTTATTGTCTTCAACAACCAGAACAGTCATACGTCCGTTACGTGGAATGTCCACCACTGCATCGTCTTTCTCTACCTCGGGTATCAGATTTTCCTGTCTGTCTCCATACACCGCTGGCAAAAGGATACGGAAAGACGTGCCTTTCACCCGGTTGTTCTTGGCATAAATTTTTCCATCCAGCAAATCAATCAGTTTCCGGCACAAATACAAACCAATGCCTGTTCCACTTTGTCCACTCACCGATTCCAAGCTTTGATTGTCCGACTGATAGAACTGCATGAAAATCCGCTCCATATCATTCTCTGGAATGCCTTTTCCCGTATCGCGGACACTGATAAACAATTTCTTCTCCTTCTGACAGCCGATTGTCCCCACATAAATACCAATATTTCCCCCCTTAGGAGTAAACTTCAGGGCATTACTGATTAAGTTAGTCATGATTTTACGCATCACATCCTCGTCAAACATCAGGAACGGATCTGAAAGATGCAGATAAAGCTGGAGGTCAATACCACGACTTCTTGCATAATCGGCAAAAGGAGGTACAATCTCACTCATGAACTCTTTCAAGTTCCCGTAATTGGTGGCAATTTTGATATGCCCTTCCTCTACTTTCCGGAAGTCCATCAATTGATTGACCAGCGAAAGAAGATACTTGGAATTACGTTCCACCAAATGCAACTGTTCAATTACCTGGGGATTATAACTTAATTTCAGAGCCCGTTCAATCGGACCGACAATCAAAGTCAGCGGTGTTCGGAATTCATGCGTAATATTGGTAAAAAACGCCAGTTTATCAATGGTCAGTTCCTCCACCTTCCGTGACATTTCCAAAATCTGATTTTTCTGTGCAGTAATTTTCTCATTCTGGTCTTTCAGCAACTTATTTTGCTCAGACAGTTCCTGAGTCTGGTTGGAAAGTAATTTTTTCTGCGCTTCCAGTTCCGAAGTACGTTCTTCCACCATCTGATGCAGCAGATTCTGCTGTCGCTTCATCGTCTGGTAACGCCATAACAGAAAACGATATCCTCCGAACAGCAAAATAAATAGTGTGGAAAGTAAAAACCACGGAGTCTTGTAAAAATAAGGACGGACCACAATCGTCAGTTTTGCCGTACGCGTCAGCCAATGCTTCCCATCTGGCGCATACTGAAGCTGAAAAACATATTTTCCCGGATAAAGATTTGTATAAGTTGCATTGTTGCGGCTGGCCGGTACCGTTACCCACGTATCATCAAAACCTTTCAAACGATAAGAATATTGGGACTGAGGTGCCAGTATATAATCAAGAGCTGCAAAATCAATCGACAATGACTTGTCACTTTCATGCATCACTATTTTTCCTGACTGCGGAAAAACCTCCTGACCAAACACCTTGCAATGGGTAAAAACCAGTGGATACATACATTTATGCTCTGTTTCAATCATCGGATGGATTTCTGTCAACCCTTTCTGGCTGCCAAAGAACAAACGTTCCTTGTCATAAGACAAAGCTCCTGCATTCCAATAAAACTGGTCGGAAACCAATCCGTCAATCTGACTGTAATTGCTGAAAGACTCTTCTTTTACATTAAAGCACGACAATCCATTGTCCGTAGATACCCAAATATTCCCATACCAGTCTTCCAGAATCCCGCGTACACTATTACTTACCAGTCCATCGTCTTTTGTAAACGCCATGAACTGATACTCTTTTCCTCTGTGCAACGCTTTATAAAACCCGTTACCATTACTTCCCAACCAAACCGTACCATCTTTCGACTGAAAAATAGACGTAATGCGCTCTATTCTTTCCGAAGCCGGATTATCCAGTTTAAACACATATTTCTTGTATTTCAACTGTCCTTTCCCATACGCCTCCAAATCGATTCTCAAAAGGCCAAAAGGCGATGAAGCCCAAAGTTCCTTCTCACGAGTAATGCACATGCCTAATGCATTCTGATTGACAACCGCCTTACTTTCCTTCGAGAAAGGTTCCACAATACTTCCATCTGCCGGATTGTATACATACAAGTTCCCCATGGTTCCAATCCACAGCAAGTGATTGATGGGGTCGAAAGCCAAACTCGAAATAAAAGGATCTTTCAATGGAAGAGGAATATAGCGTTTCGGTGCAGAAGGCTGCCGGTTTATCCATCCTACTCCACCTCCCCAAGTGCCCACATACAATCGGTCCTTGTCATCTAAGACCAGCACACTTACCGTGTTGTGTGACAAACAAGCCGGTGCATCGGTCGTATAATGCAAAAAACGCTCGCTTCCCTTTAAATGACAGTTCAACCCTCCTTCCACCGTACCTACCCAGAGAGTATGAAACTCGTCTTCCACAATTGCATTGACCGGATTACGCGAAAGACTTCCTGGCTGATTCGGCTGATGATAATAATTAATCACCGACAAACGGGCCGAAAACATCTTGCTTAGTCCTCCAATTTCAGTCCCTACCCAAACAATGTCGTTTTCATTATCAGTATAAAGCGTATTGATGAAATTACAAGAAAGTCCGTGCATCTCCATCACCTCTCCAGCCTGAATACGAGTAAAATCGGAAGTAGAGGCATTGAACACATTCAGCCCCAGCAATGTCCCGACAATAATCTGATTGTCTTGCATCGAGGTAATGGAAGTGATGTAGTTTTGTGACAAAGAAGACGGATTGTGTGCATCATGGAAATAAAACCGGTTGGTATCTGTCGTCAGGTCATAACAATATAATCCGTTATTGGTTCCAATCCACACGTTGTTCTGGCAATGATAAATGCAGAACACGGCATCCATCGGCGGAATCTCCAACGATACGGAAACCGGCTGCGGCTCCTGCATACTTTCCACATCCTCACGAATCCGGCAAAGTTTTCCCTTGTGAAAGAACCAGATATACCCGTCTATTTCAGCCAATACACTGCCTCTTTCATGCAAAGGAGTGTCTGAAACCTGAATCACCTTTTCCACCTTCCCTGTATCGTGAAACGTAACCTTATAAATTTGTCCCCGACTGCAAATCCACAGATTCCCCTTTCTGCTCGTCAAAAGAAAATTGGCGGGCAGTTTCATCAACTCCATCATCTGCTTCGACTGCAAAGATGCAACCGGTAATATCTGCAGATTTTCGGTAGAAAGCAATTCTATTCCCGCTTCTCCCGCCATCCAGATACGATGAAAAGCATCCTCCGTCAGTTTCTCCACAAAGTTGCTTTTCAAGACCCTTTTCTTATCGGTTGCATTGGTATGAAAAGTGACAAACTCATTTCCGTCGTAACGAGCCACTCCTCCTCCGTATGTGGTTACCCACAGATACCCATCACTGGATTTTATGATGTCATCCACAAAATTGTAGGGCAAGCCGTCGTTCATCGTAATAGAAGCCAACGAAAAACGAGAGGAACTGTGCATGGCACAAAGCCGTATATTCGGATTGCACAAGCTGAATACAAGGAACAGATAGAACAGCAAACTTTTTCTTTTCATGGATTTCTTTTCACTTTTCAGACAAAGGTATACCGTTTTTCCAGTCTTTTTCGGAAAAAGGAGATAAAAATCCATTCAAAAAACAAATGTCCACCTAATAGAAAAAATTGTCCACCTCAGGAAGAACAATAGGCCCTAAATTTATCCCTAAAATCATAGAAACAGACATTTTATGATTACTATGTCAATTTATTGCCGCTTTTTATGTAAGTTTGTATCACCATTAGTGTCCCGTTAAAATGGGACGAGTTAAACAATTAATCAAATAGCCCGGAA
>OGCN01000284.1_pt1 | contig 88477 bp, 81 predicted proteins | sample 1570181 | NCBI WGS metagenome assembly OGCN01 (sample SAMEA4370584, study PRJEB24528) | human gut metagenome | reverse complement strand
AGAGCATCTGCCTTACAAGCAGAGGGTCACAGGTTCGAGCCCTGTAGGTCCCATGTATATAGTGCGCGCGTGTGGCGGAATAGGCAGACGCAAGGGACTTAAAATCCCTCGGGAGCGATCCCGTGCCGGTTCAAGTCCGGCCACGCGCATTATATTAGAAGACTTAAGCTAATGCTTAAGTCTTTTTATATTTTATAAGACATTAGATTAAATATTATAGGAGGATAATGTCATGAGAAGAATGGAATTTACTATGGATAGACCAGGATTAGTTGAGATTGGACAAGAAGTAAATGTAATTGAAGGAAAATTACCTAGTTCATATTATTATACAATCGAACATGCAATTGCAATGAGCGGTAATTATCGAAGTTATGAAAGATTAAAAACACGTCATGGCAAAGTGGTAGATATCCAAATGGGATTGGAAGCAAACAGTGTTATTTTAGAATTTGATGAGTAAAAAGTTATAGTGAAGAATAAAAAGATTCCATAATATTTTAGACGAAAAATAGATGAAAAAATTGAAGAAATTGAGTTGACAAAGTTTATTTGAATGCTATAATGAGGGTCAGAAGATAACACGATGACGAGACGAGTAGAATGTGGAACGTTTCAGAGAGAGATGAAGATGCTGGAATCATCTTAACGGGAATCATTTGAAGACTACCTCCGAGTGGCCCTAATCCGGTCCGGTGATTCCGTTATAATCATGAATGAAGTGGTTTTAGATAACAAAGTAATTGTTATCATCTTGAAAACAAAAAGGGTGGAACCGCGGATATAAAAGTAATCAGACTTTATCCGTCCCTTGCATGTAAGTGCAGGGACAGATAAAGTTTTTTCTGTTTTAAGGAAAGAGTTTTTATAATATGTAAAATCCCTGTATTAAATGCTTGAAGTAAATATCAAAACAGGAGGAAGAATGATGATTATTACATTAAAAGATGGATCAAAAAAAGAGTATTCAGAAGCAAAAACAGTAATTGATGTTGCATACGATATTAGCGAAGGTCTTGCACGAGCAGCGTGTGCCGGAGAAGTAGATGGTGAAGTTGTAGACCTTAGAACAGTTTTGGATAAAGACTGTGAGCTTAATATTCTTACAGCAAGAGATGAGAAAGGTTTAGCTGCACTTCGTCATACAGCATCACATGTAATGGCAGAGGCTGTACAGAACCTTTATCCAAATGCAAAAGTTGCAATTGGACCATCAATTGATACAGGATTCTATTATGATTTTGAATGTCAGTCATTTACAAGAGATGATTTGGATGCAATTGAAAAAGAGATGAAGAAAATAATCAAAAAAGGTGCTAAGATTGAAAGATTTACAAAATCAAGAGAAGAAGCAATCGCATTTTTCAAGGAGAAAAATGAACCTTATAAAGTTGAGTTGATTGAAGATCTTCCAGAAGATGCTGAAATTTCTTTCTATTCACAGGGAGATTGGGTAGACCTTTGCGCAGGACCTCATTTGATGAGTACAAAGGGTGTGAAAGCATTTAAATTGTTATCATCTTCAGGAGCTTACTGGAGAGGTGATGAGAAGAAACCAATGCTGACACGTATTTATGGTACAGCTTACGCAACAAAAGACGAACTCAAAGAGCATTTAACACAATTAGAGGAAGCAAAAAAACGTGATCATAATAAACTCGGACGCGAGATGAAATTATTTACAACAGTAGATGTAATCGGTCAGGGACTTCCGCTTATTATGCCAAATGGTGTGATCATTATGCAGGAGTTACAGCGTTGGATCGAAGATGAAGAAAGCAGACGTGGATATGTTCGTACTAAGACACCATTGATGGCTAAGAACGACCTCTACAAGATTTCAGGACACTGGGATCACTATAAAGAGGGAATGTTCGTATTAGGTGATGAAGAGAAAGATAAAGAAGTATTTGCCCTTCGTCCAATGACATGCCCATTCCAGTATTATGTATACAAAGCAGAACAGCACAGTTATCGTGACCTGCCATTGCGTTACGGCGAGACATCTACATTATTCCGTAATGAAGATTCTGGAGAGATGCATGGTCTGACTCGTGTTCGTCAGTTTACAATCTCAGAGGGACATTTGGTTGTAAGACCTGACCAGATGGTAAAAGAGTTCAAGGATTGTATCGCATTAGCTCAGTACTGTCTGCAGGTACTTGGTGTAGAGGAAGATGTAACATATCATCTTTCAAAATGGGATCCGTCAAATAAAGAAAAATACATTGGTGAACCAGAAGTTTGGGAAGAAACAGAAGGTCATATTCGTACAATGCTTCAGGAACTCAATATTCCATTTGTAGAAGATGTCGGAGAGGCAGCATTCTATGGACCAAAGGTAGACATTAATGCAAAGAATGTATACGGAAAAGAAGATACAATGATCACAATCCAGTGGGATGCATTACTTGCAGAACAGTTTGATATGTATTATATCGATGAAAATGGTGAGAAGAAACGTCCATGTATCATTCATCGTACATCTATCGGATGTTATGAAAGAACACTGGCATGGCTGATTGAGAAATATGCAGGTATGTTCCCTACATGGTTATGTCCGGAACAGGTTCGTGTAATTCCTATTTCAGATAAATATCATGAGTATGCAGCCAAAGTTGAAGCAGAACTCAAAGCAAATAACATCCGTTGCTCTGTTGATCAGCGTTCAGAAAAGATGGGATATAAGATTCGCGAAGCTCGTCTGAACAGAGTTCCATACATGCTGATTGTTGGAGCAAAAGAAGAGGAAGAGCAGAAAGTTTCTGTAAGAAGCAGATATCTCGGAGATGAAGGCGCGAAAGAGTTGAATGTATTTATCGATGCAATCAAAGATGAGATTCAGAAAAAGACAATTCGTAAGATTGAAGTAGAGGACTAAGTTGCTGTTTAGTTCATTAGATGGTGATACGGATCTTACAAAAAATTGATATAAGAATTCTTGCTCAGATTTCATGAGCGGGAGACATATAAGAGCGTAAATTTTTGCTAAAAGCAAATGGATTTGAACTCAAACTTGCTGCTACGCAGCTTCAAACATATTCGTTCAAATCCATTAATGCAAAAATTTACGCTCTAAGTGTCTCCAACTCTCGTTCTATATTCGCACGAATTTCTTATATCAATTTTTTTGTAAGTCAGGTATCGGCTAAGTCCGTGAAGCAAATAGAACGCAAAGGATATTTGGGGAGATATCTGAGATAATGGATTTGGGGGGATTGAAGATGCAAAATTTTGATGAGGAGCATCCACACGTTATCGAAAACGTGTGATGTAGATGCAAAATTTGCGAAGGAAGTATCTTTAAATCCCAGAAAAAGCAAGATGTAGATGCAATTGTACAGGTCAAGCAGGCTGAAAAGTATCTGCAAGTTCAAAGAAGAGCAAGTTGCAGATACATTGGGCAAGGAAAGAGCATCTGCAACAGAGAATATCAAGGTAGTGCAGATACATCAGCTGCCAAAAGAATATCTGCAACAGCAAATAATCACATGATGTAGATACATCAGAAAAGTAAATCCTTCATCGCTCCACCTATTTCAATCATGGTACACCAAAAAGCAAGAAAAGACTATGCACTCCAACGAATCGGAGTCGGGCTTGCCCGACGAAGCTGAGCAGGAGTGCATAGTCTTTTTCTTGCTAAGAGACCGTCGTGAACTAAATAGCAAAACACTTATCGCTGCATATAATAATATAAGTGATATATGCAGGAGTGACACGATGCGCATATGTGAATTACGAGAAAAAGAAGTAATTAATACCTGCGATTGTAAGGTGTTAGGATGTGTAGTAGATATAGATTTTGACTTGTGCAGTGGACAGATAGAAGCAATTATCGTTCCCGGACCCGGAAAAGTATGTGGGATATTTGGCGTGGACTCGGAATATATTATCCCATTTGCATGTATCAGGAAAATAGGGCCTGATATTATATTAGTGGAGATTCAGAAAGAAAAATTTTTGAAGAAAATATAGCAGATAAGAGAGTTTTGATTTCTTTAACGTAAATCGAAACTCTCTTATCTTTGTTTATGTAGGCCAAGACACAAAGTCTAATAGGATGTGTATCTAATAAGGGGAGCATGAAAGTCTGAAAAATCATTCCTCAGAAATCTTACAGCAACTGTCTCTTTCTATCAAATGATGTGGCACGATAATCTTTGTCGCAACCAATCCCGGATTTTCAATATGATTAATAATCTGCGAGGCTGCTTCAATTCCAAGCTGGCATGAATTGATGTCAATGGATGTGAGCTGTGGAGAAGTCAGTCTTGCAAATAATGAATTATTAAAGGAGATGATTGATAAATCTTCCGGAATCGACAGCTTGTTCTGCAGACATACTCGTTCCAGAGAAACAGCAAGAATATCATCACTTACTACAATTGCGGTTGGGGGTTCGGATTGTAATAATAACGCAGAAATTTCTTCGGTATTATTCTGCGATACATTTGCAACCTCTATACAGTATTCAGGTCGCATCGGAAGTCCATGTTTTGCGAGTGCGAGCTGGTAACCGGATTTTCTGTCAGCAGAGAAAATGAGATTGCTGTCAGAACCCAGATATGCAATTCGACGATGACCGAGCTGGTAGAGGTATTCAGTTGCTTCCTGCCCTGCAAGCAGATTATCATTATCAATATAGATACTCTGATTTGTGTATTGCGTAGCTTTTCCAATCAGACTGTATAGCAATCCTTCATTAAATAAATAGTCGATAATAGGATCATCTTTTCTGGAATATAGAACGATAAACGCATCTACTTTACCAGTTCTCGACATGGAGCGGACTGCCTGTAATATTTCGTTTTCGTCCTGTCCGGTTACAATTGTTGTCATGTATTGTTTTTGGTTACAGTAATGACTGACACCGCGAACTGCTTCAAGATAAAATGAGTTTTCGTATACTTCACGTGCAGACGCAGGAAGGATAATCCCTATTGTTCGTGAATTTTGAGAAGCAAGGTTACTAGCTTGGAAATTTGGTTCATATCCAAGTTCGAGCATTGCTTTTCGAACCTTTTCTTTTGTTTCATTGCTGATAGAAGGGTTATTTTTACAGGTTCTGGATACTGTAGAAGGAGATACACCTGCCAAAGCTGCCACATCTTTAATTGTCACTGTCATAAATAAAGCCTTTCGTTTTCATGTATAAGTTATAAATAGTATTTTAAAGAAAGAAAATAGTAATGTCAAATGAATTGCATAAGAAATTGCATGAGTTATGCAAAAGAGCTGAAAATGAAAAGACGGAAATGTTGAGCAATAGTAACAAAAGCATAGATAATAAATAGTATGATATTTCAAAATGACAAAAATGAAACTAGAAAAATGCACAAAAACAAGAATGGTAAATTGTGGAAAAAAGAGAAAGCAATGCGATATTAGAAAATAGAATTGAAATATCATAAAATTCTGACTATAATTAATGCAAACGATTGCACAAAACGATGCAACAGGTACTTAGTGATGCAGAATTTGCAGAGAGTACAATATGGATTATGGGAGATTTCAACAGTTTGGATAATGTAAAAGGAGAAGGTTACGATCTAATCTGTAACAGTGGATGGAAGGATACATATGTGTTAGCAGAAGAAAAGGATGACGGTATTACTGTGGAAGAAGAAATTGATGGCTGGCGTGAATCCGATGGCAGAAGCATCCGGTTGTATCCGATCACTATAGAGTCATGATAGAAGTTTAACAGCAGGGTTTAAAAGAAAGGGAGATTAAAAATGAATGAAAGAGCTGCAGGTATTTTAATGCCAATCAGTAGTTTGCCATCTGAATACGGCATTGGATGTTTTTCAAAAAGTGCATATGAATTTGTAGATTGGTTAAAGGAAGCCGGACAGAGTTACTGGCAGATACTTCCGCTTGGTCCGACCAGTTACGGAGATTCGCCGTATCAGTCTTTCTCTACATTTGCAGGGAATCCATATTTTATCAGTCTGGATGAGCTGATTGAGGAAAAAGTGCTGACTCGTGAAGAGTGCGATAAAGTAAATTGGGGAACAACAAAAAATAAAGTAGACTACGAGAAAATTTATAAAGGACGCTACCCATTGCTTCGAAAAGCATATGAGAGAAGTAATATCAGCGAGAATCCGGACTACCAGAAATTTGTTGCAGAAAATAACTGGTGGCTGGCAGATTATGCATTATTTATGGCAGTAAAGGCAAGATTTGATGATGTAGAGTGGACGAAGTGGGCAGAGGATATCAGACTTCGTTGGAATAATGCAATGGATTATTACAGGGAAGAACTCTATTACGATATCGAATTTCAACAGTATATGCAGTTTAAATTTCATGAACAATGGATGAAGCTGAAGAATTATGCGAACAGCAAAGGGATTAAAATTATTGGAGACATTCCGATTTATGTTGCGATGGATAGTGCTGATGCATGGGCACATCCAGAACTGTTTCAGTTAGATTCTGAAAATGTTCCGGTAGCAGTAGCAGGATGTCCGCCGGATGGATTTTCGGCAACAGGACAGTTGTGGGGAAATCCGTTATATCGATGGGATTATCATAGAAGCACCGGCTACGAATGGTGGATTTCAAGACTTCGCTATGTGTTCAATATGTATGATGTCGTACGTATTGACCATTTCCGTGGGTTTGATGAATATTTTTCTATTCCGTATGAAGCAGAAAATGCGATTGGCGGACATTGGGAAAAAGGACCGGGAATTGACTTGTTCCGTAAAGTAGAGCAGGCACTTGGATGGAAACCGGTCATTGCAGAAGATTTGGGTTATGTAACGGATTCTGTACGAGGTATGGTAAGAGACAGCGGATTTCCTGGAATGAAAGTTCTGGAGTTTGCATTTGATTCCAGAGATTCCGGATGTGCGAATGATTATTTGCCACATAATTATCCGGTAAATAGTGTCGCATATACAGGAACTCATGATAACGAGACAATCGTTGGATGGTGGAGCAGTATTACGAAGGATGAACAGAAACTTGCAAGAGAATATCTTTGTGATCAGGCAACACCGGACAAGGAATTATACAAGTCTTTCATTAGCCTGATTATGAGAAGTAGTGCAAAACTTTGTGTGATTCCGATGCAGGATTATTTAGGACTGGATAACAAGAGCCGTATCAATACGCCATCGACAGTTGGAAAGAACTGGAAATGGAGAATTAACACAAGACAATTGTCTGTTAAGCTGCAGAAAGAGATTTATGGAATGGTACTGAGATATGGAAGGATGAATTGGAACGATTCTATATAATTTTTTTAACAATAACGTAAACGCTTTTATTGCATAAGGCAGGAAAATCCGGTTGCCGTCTCCCTTCTTTATAGAGTATGATATTAACATAAATGTTTACTCTGGGATAGAGCAAAAAAGAAGGGGGATGTGGCTTATCAATTTTACAAAAATATACTGTCGCATATATCAAAATTGTATGAAGGCTGCAATGTATATAATTCCTTGGCGTATATCAAAGATATTAAAAGGCGCGGGATCTATTTTGCAGCTTCCAGAGTTTTTAAAGAAAAAGAAACTATCTAATATTTTGATTGTGACAGGACCTAACATTTATAAACGAGGGCTGCTGGATGAATTAGAAAAAAGATTGCAGCAGGAAAATTTGTCATATTATATTTTTGATGACGTTTCACAAAATCCGACAGATACGGAAGTAGAGCGCGGCGTAGAGATATTCAAGCGAGAAAAGTGTAGTTGTATTGTTGCAGTCGGTGGTGGTTCTCCAATGGATTGTGCAAAAGCAATCGGTGCGAGAATAGCCCGTCCAAGGAAATCAATAAGACAATTGCAGGGGGTATTTAAGGTATTAAGAGCTATCCCATTATTTATTGCAGTTCCGACAACTGCCGGAAGTGGTTCAGAGACTACGATCGCGGCAGTGATAACAGAAGAAAAGACACATCATAAAGCAGCAATTAACGATTTATGTCTGATGCCAAAGGTGGTTATTTTAGATCCGAAACTGACAGTTGCATTACCTCCTTCTGTTACAGCAGCAACGGGAATGGACGCATTATGTCATGCAGTAGAAGCGTATACGAATGATAAATACAATACAGAATTTGAGCGAGATTTATGCAGGCAGGCTGTAAAATATATTTATGACAATCTGTATACAGCGTATCAGGATGGAGAGAATCTGACAGCCAGACAGAAGATGCAGCAGGCGGCATTTTATGCAGGAAGAGCATTTACAAGAGGGAGTGTAGGATATGTTCATGCAATAGGTCATACGTTAAGCGGGCTATATGATGTCCCCCATGGATTGGCGATGGCGATGTTACTTCCGCAGGTTATGAGGGCATATGGAAGTGCTGTGCATGAAAAATTAGCGGAGCTATGTGATGTCTGCGGTATCGAAGCAGAGGACGCTAGCACACAGTCAAAGGCAGAGGCATTTCTTCAATGGATTGATAAGATGAACGAAAAGATGGGGATTCCAAAGTATCAGGATATGATTCAGAAAAAGGATATTTCAAAGATTGTCAGGTGGGCAGAGAAAGAGGGAAATCCTTTGTATCCGGTGCCGGTTGTGTGGAAAAAATCAGAGTTTAGCCGATTTGTAAATCAGTTATACGATGATAGCAAAGAAAATATGTAAATAAAAAGAACCATACATAAGAAACGAAGTTGCAAATGCTTCTTTATAGGCGGTATGTCATGGCAGTTGAGTCATACGTTCTATATCTTATGTATGGTTTATATAAGGGCAAAAATTTTGGGTTTATACTTACTAAATTATTTGATAAAGCTTACATGTTTGCAGATCTCTTCGATCGCTTTTTCTTTTCTTTCATTGAAAACGACTTTGTTTTCTTCAAAGAGATTGCGTCCTTCTGTATCAATAGATACGATCAAAGGTCCGAACTCTTTCACACGGCAGTGCCAGAGTGTCTCAGGCATTCCTAGATCACGCCACTGAGCATCTACGATTTCTTCAACCTCTGTAGCGGCAACTACGGCATTTCCGGCAGGAAATACACAGTGGATAGCACCAAATTCTTTACATGCACGTTCTGTGTTTTCTTTCATACCACCTTTACCGATGATTACACGTACTCCTGATTCCTTTACAAATTCATATTCGAATTTTTCCATACGCATACTTGTTGTTGGTCCTACAGAAACCATTTCAAATTTATCATTTTCCAGAGGACGGATGATTGGTCCGGCATGGAAAATAGCTGCATCTTTTACATCAACTGGAAGTTCTCTTCCTTCCTCAACAAGACGTCTGTGAGCAACGTCACGACATGTTGTCATGCTTCCGTTCAGATAAATGATATCTCCAACATGGATATCTGCGAGGTCTTCAGCAGAGATTGGTGTAGTTAAAATTTTCTTTCCATCTTTCATTTCTAACATTATAAAGTCACCCCCGAATGTGTTGTGATTGTGTAGTTAAGATCCTTATCGAAAATGATGTGTCCACGTCTGTGTGACCAGCAACCAACGTTTACAGCGACACCGATTGTGGATGGATGTCTTGCTGTATTTTCAATATGAACACCCATAACAGAGTATTTTCCACCCATTCCCTGAGGTCCAAGGCCGATAGAGTTGATTCCATCTTCTAAAAGTTTTTCCATAGAAGCAGCACGTTCATTTTCATTATGGCTTCCAAGTGGTCTCATAAGAGCTTTCTTAGAGAGTAATGCAGCAGTTTCTACTGAAGTTGCAACACCAACACCTACAAGAAGTGGAGGACATGCGTTCAGTCCGTATGATGTCATAACATCGAGGACAAATTTTGTGACTCCTTCATAACCTTCACCTGGCATAAGAACCATTGCTTTACCTGGAAGTGTACATCCGCCACCTGCCATGTAAGAATAAATTTCGCATTTATCACTGTTTGGTACGATATCCCAAAATACAGTTGGAGTTCCTTTTCCTACATTTTTACCTGTGTTATATTCATCAAAAGTTTCAACACTGTTATGGCGAAGAGGTGCCTCAAAAGTAGCTTTTACAACAGCTTCTTTTAATAAACCTTCCAGTTCGTTGATAAGTGGAAAGTTTGTTCCACATTTTACCCAGAACTGTAACACACCAGTATCCTGACAGCTTGGTCTGTTGAGTTCCTGTGCGAGAACCTGATTCTTCTGCATTGTCTGATAGATTACTTTTGAAAGTGGACTATCCTCTTTTTCTGCAAGTTCGTTAATTTTTGCTTTGATGTCATCTGGGAGTACTTTGCCGATATATGAAACGAAATTCGCCATATAAGTGGTAAGCTGCTCAACCTGTGCCTGTTTATCCATTATTTTGCCTCCTTGAATAAAAAAATTAAAAAGTTAAAGTGTTACTAAAGTAATTAATTGATATTTCCGGTGATATATCACGGGAAAAATGGGAATGCAATCGGAAGAATGATCATGCTGACAATTGTTGCGATGATGATCAATGGGAATCCGGATTTTACATAGTCCATAAATTTGTATCCCCCGGCGCCGACTACCATTGTGTTGGCTGGCATACCGATTGGTGTTGCATATGCGCAGGAACCACCGATTACACATGCCATCAATACGGCTCTTGGATCTGCTCCCATACCTTGTGCGATGGAGAGACAGATAGGAACCATCAGTGCGGTTGTTGCTGTGTTTGACATAAAGTTTGTCATGATACAGCACAGCAGGAATACTACTAATGTCAATACATACGGAGAAGGATTTGCTCCAAGAGCTCCGATTACTTTATTTGCAATTACTTCACCGGCACCTGTTTCTTGTAGTGCAGATGCAAGAGAAAGTGTACCTCCGAATAGGAAGATTGTTTTTAAATCAATAGAATTTAATGCATCTTTTTCAGAAATAACACCTGTGAGAATCAGAAGCAGTGCTCCGATTCCACCAGAGATACAAAGCTTAATGCCGATTTTACTCTCGAAGATCATTGCAAGTAATGTAAGTATCAAAATGATTAAAGAAAGCCACTGTTTCCATTTTGGAACATTGCTGAAATCTTTTGTAGTGTCAAAGGCACCATCATCTTTTACATCATGACTTGGCAGCAGTTTATATCCAATTGTTGCATAAAAAATAATTCCTGCTATAAGAATAGGTAATCCGACGATTGCATATTCAAAGAAGCCAAACTGAAGATTTATTTCTTCCAGTGCACTTTGTGCAATCAGATTTCCCGGAGCACCGATCAGTGAAAGGTTACCGCCCATGGCAGCTGCAAATACGAGTGGCATTAAAAGTCTGGATCTTTTGTATCCTGATTTTGCTGCAATTCCGATTACAACTGGAATGAGTACGGCAGCTGTACCAGTGTTGGAAAGAACACCGCTCATTAAACCTACAATTACCATGATTGCAATAATCAGCATTCGTTCTGATGTAGCAAATTTTGTGACAATGCCACCGACTTTATTAGCCATACCGGTTTCAAATAATGCACCGCCTACGATAAACATTGCTACGAAGAGAATTACATTGCTGTCAATGAATCCTGCAAAGGCTGTCTTTATGTCTAAAACCCCAGTTACTACTAAGCCAATACAGACAATCATCGATGTTACTCCAAGCGGAATCTTTTCTAGGACGAACATGATTACCGCAAACAGGAGAAACAGAAGAGTTATTGTTGAGGGACTCATATATTTTCCTCCAATCCTTTATTAACTTTTTCTTTTGTGACTGATTAATTCAGTTATGTTACACCAAAAAGTAATTTACTTCCGGCCGTTTGGATTACTTGTTTGTTATGACTGTATTATAGAAAATATTTCGGGAAATGTACATTTGGAAAAAAATATGGTACTATAAGAAAAAACTATGGAAGAACTAGAAAAACAAAGAATATTGAATAGTGTTTAAGAATGATTTCCCATTATAAAATAAGAAAAGAAATCAAGTGCAGAAGGAGGGGAGACACGATGAAATTGACTCAGTTGGAATACTTTTGTGTGGCGGCAAGATATCACAATATTACAAAAGCAGCGAAGGAATTATTCGTAACTCAGCCATCGGTGTCAAATGCAATTAAATCGTTGGAAGAAGAATTTGGAGTCAATTTATTTTATAGACATAATAATAAATTGACATTAACACCGGAAGGAGAAAAATTTTATAAAAGCGCAGAAGAGTTGCTTGCCCATGCAGATGCGGTTACTTCTGAATTTTATGAATTAAGAAAACAAGTGACTCCTATCAGAATCGGAATTCCGCCGATGCTTGGAACAATTTATTTGCCTGATATGTATCTTTCATTGCGAGAAGAATTTCCGGAAGTGGATTTTCGATTATATGAGTATGGTTCAATCAAAGCATGCGAGCTTGTGCTGGATGAGAAATTGGATCTGGCGATTGTGAATGCAGAGCAGACAGCAATTGATAAATGTAATCTGCATGTAATTGATACAGAGGATTTGTTATTTTGTGTTTCAAAAGATCATCCTCTCGCAAATCAAAGTACGATTCTTCTAACAATGTTGGCAGAAGAACCATTGATTTTGTTTAATACAGATTCTGTTCAGGTTATGACACTGACAAGACAATTTAAAGCAGCAGGTGTAAATCCACATGTTATTTTAAACACCAGTCAAGTGACAACATTGATCAATATGATTAAGTCAGAACGAATAGGTTCATTTTTATATCGTTCAATGTTAGAAGACCATCCGGATCTTGTTGGAATCCCGGTATTCCCATCGATTGAACAGCGAATAGGAGTAATCTGGAGAAAAGGAAAATATCAAAATGCAATGACGGAGAAGGTTATTAATTATTTAAAGAAATATTAAGCGCAGGATAAATTACCCTGCGCTTAAATCTCGTATTTATTATTCAGCAGCTTCCTCATCTGCTTCTTCAGCAGCATCGGCAGCAGATACGTGAACCTCTGTAATTGTAACTACAGTAGCTTCAGCATCAGTCATCAAATCGACGTCTTTGTCCTGAGCAATTGGCAGATCGCATACACGAATCGTATCGCCGACCTTTAGGTCTCCGACATCAACTTCAACTTTTTCTACCAGTGCAGCAGGAAGTGCCTTGAATGAAATCTCATGCAGCATCTGCTGTGGAACACCAGCGGCAAGTTTTTCAAGATTAATCAGATGTACTTCAGCAGTAGAGTGAACTTTTTCATTACTTACTAATGCCTGAAAATCAATCTCATCGACATAACCTTTCAATGGGTTATAATCGACCTCTTTAATAAGTGCATCATAAGTCTGTCCGTCAACTTCGAGCATTACCTGACCACCTTTTCCTTCGTCTTTTAGAAGCTGGTCAACAGCACGTTTGTCCATCTGCAATGGAATGGATTCTGTCATCTCGCGACCGAACAGATTACCGGTTACAAATCCTTCGCGTCTAAGTTTTTTGGCTTTTGTTGTCATGTTTCTTTTTTCAGCTTTTAAAGTATTCATTTATCTTTTCCTCCAAATACTGAATCACGCTTAGCAGCCTTCAACTTTTTTCTATAAGTAGGTTTTGTTAAGTTCTATTTCCTTGTTACAGTTTTATTATAGCACCACGTGTCAAGGGGAAAACGTGGAAAACTGTGAAGAAAATGTGAAAAATCAAATATGATTTTGTGAACTCTGTGAATAATTAAAAATAACTTACAAGAGAAGTCGGAAAACTTTTGTTTTATCTAATATATAGATAGAACAGATCATAAATAAATGTGCCAGTAAAGTACTGACAATTACGCCGTTTGAGGTGAGTAGGAATCCACTGTAAAACCCGAACCAGCAAATGAAACCAGAATATGCTCCCATTAATATCAGTAGAGGAAGTTGTTGGACAAAACCATGTATCGTACTTAAAAAATCGTGCATTGTAAAATCGAAGTATATAAAACGACCGACTGCGAGTGTAATAAAATACATCATGAGTGAATCATAGTTATCATCATTGTAAATGAATTTGATGTATAGCAAAATCAATATAATATAGAAGGTTGAAACCAGACGTATGGAAGCCTTCTGATCGGAATCAAGTTCTTCCAGAGGAACAAGTACAATATCAAGCCATCCGTTTAGGATGACAGAGAAGCAGAGAAACAGCAACAACAATAAATCCTGGTATTTTTCCCAATACACAGAGACTGCAGGAATTCGCTCATCAAGAATATAGTATAATGATAAAAAGATGAGAATTGAAGTGCTGGCAAATACCATTTCAAAAAAACTTTCGATAATAGTGAGCTCTTTCGTTTGATGTTCGCGATTTAAACGACGTATTTTACGAGTAGTTAAAGAATCATCTTGCAACTTTTTATGCATTTGCAATTTAGCAATACATAGGACAATTGTAATTACAATGATAAGTCCCAGAAGAGAGGCTAGCAGGTAGACTCCAATATTTTTGAAATTAAAATAATGTGTAGCATAGTATGTATTCATGAAAATTCCACCTTTCGCAAATATTATAACACAGTCGTGCAAATACAGAATAGAGTTTCTTTTACAGGAGGGTAAAAGAAAAATCATATTAAATATGAGCAATTCAGGATACCCTCTTGTAGAAATTGCAAAGATTACAGATATGACAGAAGAAAAAGTGAAAGAAATTTTAAAACATAATGACGTTAAATTGTAAGTTATTTTAATTCAGATAAAAATTTTTCTACCTCAACCGGAATTCGCTCATCTCTCCAGGCAAGGAGAATTTCTGTCGAGAGGTTCGTATTCTTAATAGAATAAGCATAAAGACAGGGGTTGAGTTCTCTCATGGAAGAAGGGAGGATGGCAACCCCTAAACCATGTTCGGCCAAAGTTATGGCAGTTCTAGCATCTTCACATTCGCAGTATATGTCACAAGTTAATCCATTATCTTCAAAAGCAGATATAATATATTTGCGATAGCGATGAGAAAGTATCAAGGATTTTTGTGATAGTTCTTTTAATGAAATATTTGTATATCCAATATCAAAAAATCCAGGGATTGCCATTGCTACTAAATTTTCCTGTAATAAAACGCTGGTGTTGCATTCATTTAATACAATCGGTGTTCTAAGTGTTGTAATATCTACCAGGCCATTTTCTAATTCATTTTTTAAAGCGAATGTAGAACCTTCATGTATATCAAAGTGAATATCAGGATATTTTGAAGCAAATCGAACTAAGTAATCAGACATAATGGAAACACTGGAAGGTGTCAGACCAATATGGAGAGTAGCAGACTGGCTTGCTTTAATTACTTCACGTTTGGTAATATCTGTCATAGTAAGCAGACTGGTGGCTCTGGCATAGAGCACTTTACCGGCTTCGGTTAGAGTAATTCTTTTTGTACCTCTGATAAAAAGCTGTACTTGTAATTCTTCTTCCAGCATTTTCATCTGGTAGCTTAATGGTGGTTGTGTCATGTGCAGAGCTCTGGCGGCAGCACTGACATTTCCCTCGTCTACAATTGCACGAAAGTATTCTAATTGTTTGATTTCCATATAATTTTCTCCTAGTGAAAAAAGATACATAAATATTATTGAATTGCTATATAAAAACAATATTTTTTATATATTTTAATCTGTGTTATACTTGGAGTCAAGGAAAGAAAGCAAAAAAGGAATGAGAGTATGAAACGAATTGATTTTGAACACGGAACAATTACAGGAAATATTTTAGGTGCGGCATTACCGATGCTGGTGGCACAGATATTGAGTCTTTTGTATAATATCGTGGATCGAATTTACATTGCCAGAATTCCGAAAGTCGGAACAACAGCACTCGGAGCGGTGGGATTATGTTTTCCAATTATTGTGATTATCACAGCATTCAGTAACTTGTTCGGAAGTGGCGGCGCCCCTTTATTTTCTATTAATAGAGGAAAAGGAGATACAAAAAAGGCTGAAACAATTATGAATACATCATTTTCAATGATGTGCATTTGTGGAGTGGTATTGATGGTAATCGGCATGTTGTTTGCAAGTCCGATACTGGTATTATTTGGTGCATCAGAGGAAGGGTTATCTTATGCGTATCCATATATGATGATTTATCTGATAGGGACAGTGCCATCCATGATTGCAACAGGGATGAATCCGTTTATTAATGCACAAGGTTATGCTATATCAGGCATGCTGTCTGTAACAATTGGAGCAGTTGCCAATTTAATTTTGGATCCATTATTTATATTTGGATTGCATTTAGGAATAAAAGGAGCTGCAATTGCAACGATTATTTCACAGACTTTATCAGCAGCATATGTATTTTATTTTTTAAGAAAGAAATCAGAGCTAAAAGTTCGAATGCTCTCCAAGGCAGAATGGAAAGTATGTGGAGCAGATGCAAAAAATATCGTGAGTCTTGGTAGTGCAGGATTTATTATGCAGCTGACAAATAGTTTAGTAACAATATGTTGCAACAGTGTGCTGTCAGGTATCGGGGGAGATGTTTATATATCAGTGATGACAATTGTATCAAGCATCCGGCAGATGGTAGAGACACCGATTTATGCTATGAATGAAGGAACCTCCCCAATTTTAAGCTACAATTATGGAGCACAGCGTCCGAAACGTGTTAGAAAAGCGATTGGGGTAATGACTTGCATGATTCTTATTTATACGGCAATTATGTGGAGTGTGATTATTTTTGCACCGGAATTTTTAATCGGAATTTTCAGTTCGGATAAAGAATTACTGGTCGATGCAGTAGAAGCATTGAAGTTGTATTTTGCAGCATTTATATTTATGGATCTGCAATATATTGGACAGACGGTATTTAAATCATTAAACAAAAAGAAACAGGCAATCTTCTTTTCGTTACTTAGAAAAGTATTTATAGTCGTGCCATTAACATATTTGTTTCCATATACATTTCGCATGGGAACAAGAGGTGTGTTTTTAGCAGAACCGATATCAAATGTAATTGGAGGAAGTTTGTGTTTTATTACAATGCTGGCAATTGTGATGCCGGAGTTAAAGAAAATGAAGGAGAAAAATTATGAGTGAGTTAGATGTGATTCAAGGTTTTTTGCAAAGGAGCAGAACGATGTTTAAGAACAGAAACAATACGAATATTCCGATTGCGAATGAAGCAGTGAAAAAACTGGCTGATAAATTTGGCTATACATATATTGATGTGAATAATGGATTGACAGATGCAAATGGAAATTTAAAAGAGGAGTATACGATAGAAGGTGTACATATGTATGCAAATGCGTATAGGTGTGTTTTAGAAAATCTTAAGAAGTATCTATAAGTTCGAGAGCCGGTTGGGGGAGAGCCAGTTGGGGACGGGGTTTAATGGCTTTTTTGCTTGCAAAAAAGCCATTAAACCCCGTCCCCAACTGGCTCTCCCCCAACCGGCTCTCGGCTCTAAATTACCATTCCAATCACATGTACGATCCATGCAGCAACCCAGGCAATTACACACTGCCAGATTACAACGCCGACTGCCCATCTGCTGCCAAGTTCTCTTTTGACAGAAGCAATTGCGGCTACACATGGTGTATACAACAGACTGAATACAAGGATGGAGGCAGCAGTTGCTGACGATAATACTGTGCTAATACTTCCTCCGAACAATACACCTAATGTTGATACAACACTTTCTTTGGCCATAAATCCGCTGATTAATGCAGTACAAATGCGCCAATCTCCCATGCCGAGCGGTTTGAATAATGGTACAAGCCATCCGGCGATAATTGCCAGCATACTGTCTGCGGAATCATTTACAAGATTCAAGTGAACGTTAAAGCTTTGCAGAAACCATACAACAATTGTTGCCAACAAGATTACAGTAAATGCGCGCTGTAGGAAATCTTTTGCTTTTTCCCATAATAATTGCATTACGTTTTTTGCTCCTGGTAAGCGGTAATTTGGCAGCTCCATTACAAACGGAACCGGTTCTCCTTTAAATAATGTTCCATTGTATAAAAGTGCTATCAGGATTCCGACTACAATGCCTAACAGATATAAGCCAGCCATGATAAATCCACCTTTTCCAGGGAAAAATACGCTTACAAAAAAGGAATAAATTGGCAATTTTGCAGTACAGCTCATGAAAGGGGTCAGCAAAATCGTCATTTTACGATCACGCTCACTTGTTAATGTACGAGTTGCCATAACTGCCGGAACTGTACAGCCAAAGCCGATAAGCATTGGTACAATGCTTCGTCCAGAAAGTCCGATTTTACGCAATAATTTGTCCATTACAAATGCAACACGTGCTATATAGCCACTGTCTTCCATTAAAGAAAGGAAGAAGAACAAGGTTACAATGATCGGAAGGAAACTTAGTACGCTTCCAACACCTGTAAAGATTCCATTGATTACAAGGCTGTGGATTGCATTATTGACATGGCCTGCAGTTAATGCTGCATCTACAAGAGCTGAAATTTTGTTAATACCAAGCTCCAATATCCCTTGCAGCCATGCACCGATTACGTTAAATGTCAAGTAAAATACAAGTACCATGATTCCGATAAAACAAGGAATCGCTGTATATTTTCCAGTTAGGATACGGTCAATTTTTTCACTTCGGATACGTTCTTTGCTTTCTTTAGGTTTTATAACAGTCTGTTCGCACAAACGCTCAATAAAGTCAAATCGCATATCAGCAATCGCTGCACATCTGTCTACTTCACGCTCAGTTTCCATTTGTTGAACGATATGTTCCAACATTTCAGTTTCGTTTTGGTCTAATTTTAACTTTTCCAAAATCAGTGGATCACCCTCGATTGCTTTTGTTGCCGCAAAACGTACAGGAATATTTGCGGCTTCGGCATGATCTTCAATCAAATGAATGACTGCATGAATACATCGATGCACAGAGCCATCATGGTCTGTCTTATCACAGAAATCCTGTCTAAGCGGATGCTCCTGATATTTTGCAATATGGATCGCATGCTTTATCAACTCATTTACACCCTCATTTTTGGCGGCTGAAATAGGAACTACAGGGACACCTAATAAGGCTTCCATTCCATTGACATCAATCGCACCTTGATTTCCGATTACTTCATCCATCATATTTAATGCGACAACCATAGGAATGTCCATTTCAAGCAACTGCATTGTTAGATATAAATTTCGTTCAATATTTGTGGCATCCAAAATATTAATAATTGCCTTCGGTTTTTCATCCAATACAAAATTACGGGAAACAATTTCTTCACTGCTGTATGGGGACATGGAATAAATTCCAGGTAAATCGGTAACTTCTGTATTTGGATATCCTTTTATTGAACCGGACTTTCGATCTACTGTTACCCCTGGGAAGTTTCCTACATGCTGGTTAGAACCGGTCAGTTGATTAAACAGTGTTGTCTTTCCACAATTCTGATTTCCAACTAATGCATAAGTCAGCATTGTGCCGTCGGGCAATGGATTTTCATCTTCTTTGGAATGGTATTTTCCTTCTTCGCCAAGTCCGGGATGTGCTGAATCTTTAACACTTTCAATTCGTTTATGCTTCTGACTTCTTTCTTTGATTTCTTCAATTTCTATTTGAGCCGCCTCTGCAAGTCGAAGTGTCAGCTCATAGCCATGAATCTGAAGTTCCATCGGGTCTCCCATCGGAGCCAGCTTTACTACGGTTACTTCAGCTCCAGGAATCATTCCCATATCGAGGAAATGCTGACGAAGCGCACCCTCGCCGCCGACATTTTTAATGACTGCGCTCTTACCAATTTCTAGTTCTTTTAATGTCATATCTTATGCTCATCCTTTTATTTTAGTTAGTTGTTGTTAACTTTTTCTCAATTATATCATCTTTTTTCTAAAAGTGAACTGATTTTTGATAATTTTTCTCATTTACATTCTTATATTTTATTCTTTACTTATTAGAACGACCTTGTTTTAAATCATATTTATGGTAAAATTTTTTATAAATAAAAATTTTACAGGAGGCATAAAGATGTCTTTTATCAGCGTGTTTGATGTTATGGGGCCAAATATGATCGGACCTTCCAGTTCACATACAGCAGGTGCTGCACGTATTGCATTTCTTGCTCAAAAAATGATAACAGGTCCCTTGAAGCGTATTGAATTTATTCTTTATGGATCATTTGCAAAAACTTATCAAGGGCATGGTACAGATCGTGCACTTCTTGGAGGAATTATGGGATTTTCTACCGATGATATGCGTATCCGCAATTCGTTTGAAATAGCAACAGAAAAAGGGTTGGAATATGTATTTACACCTAACGAAGAAGAAACCGATATTTACCCAAATACAGTGGATATCATTATGTTGAATCAGGCAGGTCAGCAAATGACAATCCGAGGCGAATCACTCGGCGGCGGGAAAGTCCGCATTTCCCAAATTAATCAAGTCGATGTAGATTTCACAGGTGAGTACAGTGCAGCTATTGTTATCCAGAAAGATGTTCCGGGAGTAGTTGCTTATATTACAAAATGTCTCAGCGACAGACAGGTGAATATTGCTTTTATGAGACTTTTCCGTGAGTCTAAAGGTCATACCGCATACACGATTGTGGAATCAGACGGTATACTTCCGGAAGATATTGCAGATACGATCCGGCAGAATAAACATGTACAAGACGTTATGGTTGTACAGATGTAATATAAATCAAGGAGAATAAAAGTATGGACTTTAAAAATGCAAAAGAGCTTCTTAGATTATGCGAAGAACAAAATTTACCAATCTCCGAGATTATGCGTCAAAGAGAAATTCAGGTGGGAGAACGTGATGTCGCAGAAACAGATAAAAAAATGGCCCGTGTCCTTGAGATTATGAAGGAGGCAGCATGTTCTCCTATACAACACCCAATCAGATCAATGGGAGGTCTTATCGGAGGAGAATCAAAAAAACTCTCAGAACACTTTGCAAGTGGGAGAGGACTTTGTGGAGAACTATTGGAAAAAGCGATGATCTATGCCATGGCAACATTAGAGACAAATGCGTCTATGGGCCTGATCGTTGCATCCCCTACTGCCGGATCCGCAGGTATTGTTCCGGGACTTCTTCTGGCATTTCAAAAAGTATATGAAATATCAGACGAAGCAATTCGTCAGGCTTTGTTTAATGCAGGTGCCGTCGGTTACCTTGCTATGCGAAATGCAACAGTTGCAGGTGCTGTCGGCGGCTGTCAGGCAGAAGTCGGAATCGCATCAGCTATGGCTGCTTCAGCAGCAGTTGAATTAATGGATGGAACACCAAAACAATGTCTGGACGCAGCATCTACTGTTCTTATGAACATGTTAGGCCTGGTCTGTGATCCTGTCGGAGGACTTGTAGAATATCCATGCCAGAACCGTAATGCAGCAGGGGTTGCCAATGCACTTATTGCTACAGAAATGACCCTTGCAGGTGTACCACAGCTCATTCCTTTCGATGAGATGCTCGAGGCAATGTATAAGGTTGGAAAACGGCTCCCGGCAGAACTAAGGGAAACGGCTTTGGGTGGTTGTGCTGCAACACCATCAGCATGCGAAGCATGTCATTTATGCCATTAATTATTCAAATAGGAGGAATTAACATGAAAACAATAACTTTGAACAACACAAACTTAAGCATTCCTGAAATAGGCATGGGATGTATGCGAATTGTAGAATTAGAAAATGTAGATGCAGTGAAAGGCTGGGTAGATACTGCATTAGAACATGGGATAAACTTTTTTGACCATGCAGATATTTATGGGAAAGGAAGATGTGAAGAATTATTTGGACAGGTACTGACACCATCGTTGAGAGAAAAAATAATCCTTCAGTCAAAATGTTCTATCCGACCGGGGATAGCATTTGATTTTTCGAAAGAACATATTTTAAATTCCGTAGATGGCATTTTAAAACGTTTAAATACGGAGTATCTTGATATCTTATTATTACATCGTCCGGATGCTTTGATGGAACCAGAAGAAGTTGCAGATGCATTTCGTATATTAAAAGAAAGTGGAAAAGTACGTCATTTCGGAGTGAGCAATCAGACACCAATGCAGATGGAGCTTCTTAGTAAATATTGTGATGAGCCGTTACTTATCAACCAGCTACAGCTTAGTATCGCACACTGTCCGATGATCAATTCCGGGATCAATGCAAATATGTATAATGATAGTGGAATCAATCGTGATGGAGGCGTTTTAGAATATTGCCGTTTAAAAGATATTACGATCCAGGCCTGGTCTCCGTTCCAATATGGTATGTTTGAAGGAATCTTTTTAGGAAATGAAAAATTTGCAGAATTAAACAAGGTAATTGATAATCTTGCAGAGAAGTATAATGTGACAAACAGTGCAATCGCTGTTGCATGGATATTGCGTCATCCGGCAGGAATCCAGACAATTGTCGGGACTACAAACAAAGACAGGATTGCACAGATCAGTAAAGCTTCAGAGATACGTCTGACAAGAGAAGAGTGGTATGCATTGTACATGGCAGCAGGAAATAAACTGCCGTAAATCTTAAAGAGCAATTTTTAAGCGTTCATGATTGAAAAATATAGTAAAATCCTATGACTTATGTTAGACTTTCGTTATAAGAATTTACATTATAAAAAATAGAAAAAAGAAATAACAGGAAGGCGGAGTAAAGCGATGAAATGTCCATATTGTGGTCATCCGGATACAAAGGTAATAGATTCCAGACCTGCAGAAGAGAATAATGCAATTCGAAGAAGGAGAGCCTGCGATGTCTGTGGAAAAAGATTTACAACTTATGAGAAAGTAGAGACGATTCCATTAATTGTAATCAAGAAAGATAATAACCGTGAACAGTATAATCGTACTAAAATTGAAAATGGTATACTTCATGCATGCTATAAACGTCCGGTGCCGGCAGAACGAATTAAAGAGACGGTAGATACAATCGAACTGGCAATCTTCAAACGAGAAGAAAAAGAGATACCAAGTCAGGAAATCGGTGAGATCGTAATGGAAAAATTAAAAGATCTCGATCCGGTTGCATATGTAAGATTCGCATCTGTGTATCGTCAGTTTAAAGATGTTAATACATTTATGGATGAGCTTAAGACGTTCTTAGAGTAATTCAATTGAGACAGACACATCAGGAAGGAGCAGTGATATTATGGGTGAAGTAAGAAAACATATTGTATTTCAAGGCAGGGTACAAGGTGTTGGATTTCGATATACCGCAAAGTATATGGCCCAGTCTCTTGGCTTAGTCGGATGGGTACAGAATGAATGGGACGGAACTGTTACAATGGAAGTACAGGGACGAGAAAATCTTATCAATAAATTGCTGGTCGGATTAAATCATGGGCGCTATATTGAAATCGAATGGATGGATGCGAAAGAGATTCCATTGGAAAAAGAATCTGGTTTTCGTGTGAGGTAGAAGGATATGCGTCAAAATGAAGCATTAGAGAAAAAAACACTTGGTCAAAAAACAGAAGACAGGCTGATGAAATATATCTTGGATCGTCCAATTCAAATCGGTGAGAAGATTCCGAATGAGTATGCACTTACAGAGTTGTTTGATGTAGGGCGAAGCACGATCAGAGAAGCCGTGAAAGGGCTGGTGTCAAGAGGGGTTTTGGAAGTCCGGCGAGGAGACGGAACTTATGTGATCAGTACCAGTTATATGGAAAATGATGTGCTGGGATTTGGTAGAATCCGAGATAAATATCAGCTTGCTTTGGATTTGTTTGAGGTTCGATTGATGATTGAACCAGAGGTTGTGACATGGGCATGCAAAAGAGCGACAGAGGAGCAGATTGATAAGGCAGAACAACTCTGTGACGAGATAGAAAAACTTTATAACCAGGGTGTGGATCATATTTATAAAGATATTGAATTTCATTGTTTTCTTGCCAAGTTAAGTGGAAATGTAGTAGTAGAACGATTATTGCCGGTTATAAATACAGCAGTAGTGACATTTGCAAACATCACATATCGTAGTTTGAAAAATGAAACACTCACAACACACAGGGCAATTGTGAAAGCATTGCGTACAAGAGATGCAGTAGGAGCAAGATGTGCAATGATTATGCATCTTACTTATAACAGACAGGTGATTATAGAATTGTTAGAAGGACGAAACAAAAATACATCTGATGTTTAAAAGGAAAGAAAAACGTATTATAAAGATTAATAGTGAAAATATACAAAAATAGTGCTGTTATTATTGTGAACAGCATTATTTTTTTGCGCTTTTTGTGAAAAATAAAGTATATACATCATATGTATTGAAAGAAAAACAAGGGTTGTTATAATGAAGTCAAGTTCAGATAAGACGTCAGATTTGAAAAGCTGAAAAGGATATTTACAGAAGAAATTGATTGATGAAAATTAGAGGAGGAAGATGAAATGAGCGAATTTGTAGCATCACCGGAACGTTTGATCATAGGAGCGTTGCTTGGATTTGCAGTATTATTGTTTTTAATTATTAAAGTGAAGATTCAGCCATTTATAGCAATTATGTCATCAGCATTGATTATTGGACTGGCGGTTGGAATGCCATTTGACATGATAACAGATACGATTGCTGAGGGCGTGGGGACAACACTTCAGACAATAGCTATTTTGATTGGTTTAGGGTCCATGTTTGGAGCCATTTTACAGGTATCAGGCGGTGTAGAGGTTATTGCAGATACCTTGCTTAAAGTATTTGGTGAGAAAAAAGCACCCTGGGCACTTGGAATCACAGGATTAATTGTAGGAATGCCAGTGTTTTTTGAATCAGGATTATTGATTTTAATCCCGGTTGCATTTGGAATTGCAAGAAAAACAAAAAAATCGGTGTTCTGTTACTCAATTCCATTATTGGCAGGTCTGGCAATCGGACATGCATTTGTACCACCGACACCGGGACCGGTTCTTGTAGCGGAAATGTTAAATGTAGAACTTAGTTATGTAATTATGCTTGGAATCATTATTGGAATTCCTGCAATGATCTTAGCCGGACCAGTCTTTGGTAAATTTGCCGGAAATAAATTCCATTGTGAAGTACCGACATCTTATCTTGAAAACGAAAAAGAAGCACATGAGAAAGAAAATGGAAAAAGACCAAACTTCTTCTTGATTGTCAGTATTATTTTGTTACCACTGTTTTTGATCATTTTAAATACATTATCATCTGTGATTCCATTTATGAAACCGGTACAGCCTGTACTTGAGTTCTTAGGAACACCGGTAATCGCATTACTCTTATCTACAATTTGCGCAATGCTGTTTTTAGGATTACCTGGAGGATTCGGAATTACAGAAATTACAACAGTAATGACAAATTCATTACATTCTTGCGGAAATATCATTTTGTTAATTTCAGGTGGCGGAATGTTGAGATTTATTCTTCAGAATTCCGGCATTGGAGAAGTATTTGGAAATTTCGTAGGTTCTTTGCCATTACCAATGGTGTTGGTAGCATTCCTTGTAGCAGCGGTTGTAAGAATTTCTGTCGGTTCAGCAACAGTTTCAATGACGATGGCAGCAGGAATTATCGCATCTATGCCTATGGTAGCAAATTTAACACAGCTTCAGCTTGCTACACTTACAATCGCTATCGCAGCAGGAGGAACAGCGTTCAGTCATGTAAACGATTCTGGATTTTGGCTTTCAAAGTCATTATTTGAGGTAGATGAAAAAACAAATTTAAAAACTTGGACAGTAATGGAAACAATTGTTGGATTAGTTGGAATCGTAGGAGCTACAATTGTATGGTTTATTGTTTCATAGAAATCTTGTCGAAAAATTGTAACAGTTGATAATAGGAAAAATGGGTAGCAGAACAGAAATACCCAGGATAGGAGAATATATCATGGAATTAAAGAGTCAGGAAATGCGTAAATTAGCACCAGAGTTAGATCCTCTTCGTATTGGTACAGGTTGGAAAAAAGAGGATTTGGATAAAGTACAGGTAATGGTAGAAAGCACATATGGAGACAGCCATCCTGGAAGTGGTCATTTAAATATTTTAGTAGAAGAAGTAAGAGCAGGTGTTGCTGAAGAAGGTGGATTTGGAGCAAGATATTTCTGTACAGATATCTGTGATGGAGAAAGTCAGGGAACTGACGGAATCAATTATAGTCTGGCAAGCCGAGAGATGATTGCAAATATGATCGAGATCCATGCAAATGCAACACCATTTGATGCAGGTGTATATCTTTCAAGCTGTGATAAAGGAGTACCGGGAAATCTGATGGGCCTTGCACGCGTGAACATTCCGTCTGTTGTTGTTTTGGGAGGAACAATGAATGCAGGACCAGAGATGCTTACATTAGAGCAGCTTGGAATGTACAGCGCAAAATATGAACGTGGAGAAATTGATCAGGAAAAACTGGATTGGGCAAAATGTAATGCATGTCCAAGCTGCGGTGCATGTTCATTTATCGGAACTGCATCTACAATGCAGATTATGGCTGAGGCACTTGGACTGGCTTTGCCGGGAAGTGCATTGATGCCTGCAACCAGTCCGGATCTGCTTGCATTTGCAAGAGAGGCAGGACGTCAGGCAGTGCGACTGGCAACAATGGAACATATGCTTCCATCTGATATCGTGACGATGGATAGTTTTGAAAATGCAATTCTGGTTCACGCAGCAATTTCAGGAAGTACAAACTGCTTATTGCATATTCCAGCGATCGCACATGAATTTGGAATTGAAATCACAGGAGATACATTTGACAGATTACATAGAAATGCAAGATATCTGTTAGATATCCGTCCGGCAGGAAAATGGCCGGCAGAGTGCTTCTATTATGCTGGTGGTGTGCCTGCAATCATGGAAGAAATCAAAGAACATCTGCATCTGGACGTTATGACTGTAACAGGCAAAACACTTGGAGAAAACCTTGAGGAATTAAAGAAGAATGGCTTTTACGAAAAATGTGATAAATGGCTGCAGGAATTTAACAAGCGTTACAATGTAAATGTAACAAAAGAGGACATTATCCGACCATATGATAAAGCAATCGGAACAGATGGAAGTATCGCCGTTCTTCGAGGAAACCTTGCACCGGAAGGCGCTGTAATCAAACACACAGCATGTCCAAAAGAAATGTTTAAATCCGTGCTTAGAGCAAGACCATTTGACAGCGAAGAAGAATGTCTGGATGCAGTATTAAAACACAAAGTACAAAAAGGAGACGCTGTATTTATCCGATATGAAGGACCAAAAGGAAGCGGAATGCCGGAAATGTTCTATACATCAGAAGCAATCAGCAGTGATGCAGAGCTTGGAAGAAGCATTGCATTGATTACAGATGGTAGATTTTCAGGTGCTTCTACAGGGCCAGTAATCGGACATTGTAGTCCGGAAGCGGTTGAAGGCGGTCCGATTGCGCTTGTTGAAGAAGGCGACCTGATTGAAATTGATGTGATGGAGAGAAAACTTAACATTATCGGCGTCGCAGGGGAAAGAAAGACGATGGAAGAAATTGATGAGATTCTGAAAGAACGTCGCAAGAACTGGAAACCGAAAGAAATGAAATATAAAACAGGCGTTTTAAGAATGTTTAGTCAGCATGCAACAAGCCCTATGAAAGGTGCATACCTTGATTTTTAAATAAGAATTGTTTCTGAAGAAGATACTTTTGTGGATAAAAGAAAGGAAACGAATGAAATAGGTGGAGTCTATGAGAAAAATAAAAAAACATCGATTTATTACGATGGGGGAAATCTTACTTAGATTGACTCCCCCTGATTATGAGGAAATAAGACAGGCAAGCAGTTTTGATGTCAGATACGGAGGGAGTGAGGCGAATGTTGCCTTATCCCTCGCAAATTTAGGTGCTGATGCATCTTTCTTTACAATCGTTCCGGACAACAGTCTGGGTAAAAGTGCAATTCAAATGTTGAAAATGAATAATGTAAATTGTGAATCTGTGATTTATTCAACAGTAGAGGAAACACCGACGCATCGACTGGGAACATATTATTTGGAAGCCGGATATGGAATTCGTCCAAGTAAAGTTATTTATGACAGAAAAAACAGTGCGATCACAGAGTATGATTTTGGAAAAATTGATATTGAAAACTTGTTAGATGGTTACACTTGGCTTCATTTAAGTGGAATTACGCCTGCACTTGGAGAAAAATGTCAGGGCATCATTTTAAAATGCATGGAAATTGCAAAAGAAAAAGATATGGTAGTCAGCTTTGATGGAAACTTTAGAAGTACACTTTGGACTTGGGAAGAGGCAAGAGCATTTTGTACGAAATGTCTTCCATATATAGATGTTTTGTTTGGAATTGAGCCATATCATTTATGGAAAGACGTGAATAACCATGAGCTGGGAGATGCGAAAGATGGATTATCTTTGCAGCCGAATCTGGAAGAACAAGATGAGGTGTTTCAGAAATTCTGTCAGCAGTATCCAAATTTAAAATGTATTGCAAGACATGTAAGATACGCACATAGTTGCAGTGAAAACAGTCTGAAAGCATATTTATGGTTAGATGGAAAGACTTACGAAAGCAATCAATTGCGTTTTCAGATTTTAGACCGTGTCGGCGGTGGGGATGCCTTTGTAAGTGGAATCATATATGCACTTATGAATGGATATTCGCCGGAAGATACAGCAAATTTTGGTGTCGCAGCAAGTGCTATAAAACATACAATCCATGGTGATGGTAATATTACCGATGATGTTTCATTAATTAAACATGTGATGCAGATGAATTTCGATATTAAAAGATAATGTGAGAAAGGAAAAGTAAGAAATGAAAGAGTTATATGAGCAGTTTCATAAACTGGGTGTTGTGCCGGTGGTTGTGTTAGATGAAGTAAAAGATGCAGCTCCACTTGCAAAGGCGCTGGTAGAGGGCGGACTTCCTTGTGCAGAAGTTACGTTCCGTACAGAGGCGGCAGCAGAGTCCATTAAAGTAATGACACAGGCTTATCCGGAAATGTTAGTCGGAGCTGGTACAGTATTGACTACAGAACAGGTAGATGAAGCAGTAGCAGCTGGTGCAAAATTTATTGTAAGTCCAGGCTTTGATCCAGAAGTTGTAGATTACTGTCTTGCGGAAAACATCCCTATCCTTCCGGGATGTGTAACTCCGTCAGAAGTTGCGCAGGCAGTAAAACGTGGTTTAAAAGTTGTGAAATTCTTCCCGGCAGAACAAGCCGGCGGACTTGCTATGATCAAAGCAATGGCAGCTCCATATCATCAGTTAAAATTTATGCCGACAGGTGGAATCAATCCCAATAATTTAAAAGAATATCTTGCGTTTGATAAGATACTCTGCTGTGGCGGAAGCTGGATGGTAAAAGTAGAACTTGTAAAATCAGGTAACTTTGAGAAAATCAAAGAGCTTACAAGAGAAGCGAAGGAGTTGGCCGGAGTTTATATTTAGTTCATTAAATGGCAATATATTGGCTCAAGTTGTGAAGTAAATAGCAACTTAAAGGATATTGGGGGAGATATCTGCGATAATGGATTTTCTAGGATGCACATTTTTATTGGAGAGTATCCGCAAGGCCTAGAAAGTGCAGGTTGAGGATGCAGAATTTCAATGAAAAGCATCCTCACGTTATCGAAAACGTGAGATGTAGATGCAAAATTTGCGAAGGAAGTATCTTTAAATCCCAGAAAAAGCAAGATGTAGATGCAATTATACATGCCAGGCAGACTGAAAAGCATCTGCAAGTCCAAAGAAGAGCAAGTTGCAGATACATCGGTCTAAAAAAGAGCATCTGCAACAGCGAATATCAAGCCTTGCAGATACAACGATTATCACAAAGATATCTACAACACTGAATAAGCGAGATGTGTAGATACATGAGGTGCCAGTGCCTGTCCAGTAATGTTTTGCTTTTTTGTTCATTTGATTTGCGATAACGTACTGAGAAAATATATTGGATATGAATTTCAGTGAATACAAAGGAAGCGATTGGAAATACTAAAATTCTGGCCTTTTAGTATTTCCCGCTGACGGAGTCTGAACAGAAATTCATATCCAATATTTTTCTCAGGGACGCTTATCCAACTTAATGAACTAAACAGCAACTTACTTCTTAATCGCCTGCTCCACCTGCTCAACTGGCATCTTCAAAAGAGAGGCAATTTTTTCGACATCCTTGATAGTATCATATAAATTTTTAATAATCTGTGTTGTAATTTGCTCGGTTACTTGCTCGGTTACTTGCTCGGTCACTTGTTCAGTTACTTGCTTAGTTACTCGTTCTTCCTGTTCTTTAAATTCATCGGCCATCAATTCTCTTAATGCTTCGCACATACTTTCCTTTACCTCCTTTACTGCATTCCAATTAGCTCTTGTTATTACATTCATTGCAGCTTGATATAATTTTGAAGATTTATTCTTTTCATATTCTTTTAAAAGCGTTGTGATTTCTTCAGGTTTACTTACATCATTACGTAAACTTTGGAGCCAGCGGTTTTCATTTGGATTTAATTCTTTGGTTACTAACAATTGAATGGGAAATGGATCACCTGTTATATAGTAGATGCCGGGTTCTATGCGAACTGTATCTAATTTACGAAAGTCTTTTAAATGTTGAATCATCTTTCTGGGATAATGGTTGCAAATAAATGTGATTGTTAATTCCTCAGGCGGAATTTTATACACTTCTTCTGTATCAGATTGGTAAAAGCAGCAATAACCATATACTTTGTAAAAATCATTGATAGTCAAATAATCATCCGGACTTTTGTATTCAACAATGTTATAGCGCCTGAAAATCCTTCCAATATTCTTATGGATAACTTCGTTTCCTGTTACTTTAATAATTAGCTCATCCATTTGCATTGGCTTTTTTGACAGTAGATGTTCGGAATCAAAAGTCAGTTTTTCTGCTTCATCTTTAAATTCAATTTGAATAGATGCATGAAATGCAGGGTGCCATTGGATGATATCTTTCGTACTTCCTTTCATTTAAGTCTCCTTTCATTATAGAGTTTTCAATTAACTAATGCAATGACAAAGAGACAATAAAAATAATTTGAAATTTTAGCAAGATTACTTTTTGTACTTCGTGTGACTGGCAACGATTAAGATGTCATTATAACATTAGTTTTTCAAATCGGATTATGTTTCGGAAATTGAAACCCGAGATGAGAGCCTATTGGCTTAGAAATATCCAGAGAAAAGAAATTCTCTGAAGATGTGCATTTACTATACCATGAAGGAAAAGGAGTGTAAAGAAGAAATATAAAATTTGACAAACCATTTGCAGAATGCGTATAGTAGATATATTGAGATATGAAATTATTATTTCATAAATAAGAAAATATAGAAATTTATACGAAAAATTACAATTAAAAGGAGTAAAAATCAAATGATACGATTTAATAATGACTACAATCAGGGAGCGCATCCTGCAATTTTATCAGCACTTCAACGGACAAATGAGATTTCCTATGCCGGTTATGGTGAAGATGAGTGGTGTGAAGCGGCAAGAAAAGAAATCCGTAAATATCTGGGAGAAATAGACAATGAAATTTATTTCATGATTGGCGGAACACAGGTAAATTATACTGTTATTACAGCAGCACTTCGTCCGTATCAGAGTGTGATCAGTGCAGATTGCGGACATATAAATAACCACGAGGCAGGTTCGATTGAGCATACAGGACACAAAGTGCTTATTGTTCCGGCTGAAAATGGAAAATTAACAGCAAAATCAATCGCAGATGAGGCGGCAAAATACTATGAGCATGGAGAGGCTGAATATTTGACTCAGCCGAAGATGGTATTTCTTTCATCCCCATCAGAGTTTGGAACTACATATAAGAAAGAAGAATTGATGGAAATCCGTAAAGTGTGCGATAAATACGGAATGTATATGTATGTTGACGGAGCAAGAATGGGATATTGGCTTACTTCTGATGAATGTGATGTGACACTTGCCGATTTGGCAGAGTTGGCAGACTTGTTTTACATAGGAGGAACAAAATGTGGTGCTTTGTTAGGAGAGGCACTTGTAATTATAAATCCTAAGTTGAGAGATCACTTTAAGACATATATGAAGCAAAGCGGTGGAGTTTTAGCAAAAGGATGGCTTTTAGGTCTTCAGTTTTATGAATTATTTAAAGATGGTTTATATTTTGAAATTACAAAGAAGGCAAATGAGTTTGCGATGCAAATGAAAGAAGCTTTTGAAAAGGCTGGAATGTCATTTTATATTGAGAGTGGTACAAATCAGCAGTTTGTGATATTGACAAAAGAACAGGCTGAGAAGCTGGCTGGAAAATTTGTGTTTGAGTTCAGTCATGATGTAGATGAAAATCATGTGTGTGTGCGTTTCTGCACAAGCTGGAGTACGACAGAGGAAGATATAAATACATTGGTAGATGAGCTAAATACAATGATTTAGCTTTATCTCAGTCGAGAAGACTCCCACCTCTTTCAGGTGGTGAGTAACAGCAAATTTGTCTCAGTGGGAGTCCAATCTCCGACTGAGATAAACGCTCCGCGAGGATGCGCAGTGATTCTGTAAAGAATGTGTCAGCTCACGCTGACCAGAATCACGCGCCAAGTCTCGCGGCTGCTCGACTTAATTCTTATCATTCGGAAAATTTTGTGTTATACTTTTTAAAGAAATTATGGTTGGGAGATTTCCTCAGCATCTTTTACTAATTAAGAAATGGAGAAAAGATTATGTCATTAGAGAAAAATTTAGCATATATTGGAGAGCAGCTAAAATCACTTACAGCAATTGCCAGTCCGACAGGATTTACAAAAAAAGCAACAGAATATCTTTGCGAACAGTTTCAGAAGATGGGGTATGAGCCGGAACTTTCTAATAAAGGAAATATAAATGTAGTACTTGGAGGCGAAGGAAGTCCTCTGGTTTTGACAGCACACTTAGATACGCTTGGAGCAATGGTTCGTTCAATCAAGGAGAACGGTCGTCTCCGTCCAACTACACTCGGAGGGCATCAGTGGAACACAGCAGACGGTGAAAACTGTATGGTATTTACGCGTGATGGAAAAATGTATACAGGTGTTGTCTTAAATACAGAGCCATCAGCACATGTTGCAGATGAAAATATTGAAAGAAAAGAAGAAAATATGGAGATTCTTCTGGATGAAAATGTGAATGATAAAGCAGGAGTAAAAGCTCTTGGAATCCAGGTTGGGGATATTATTGCGATGGATCCACGTACAGTTATTACAGAAAGTGGTTATATAAAAAGCCGTTTCCTGGATGATAAGCTTTCCGTAGCAATACTTCTTGGAATTGCACGTGCAATAAAAGAAGAGGGATGGAAATTAAACCGCAAGGTCTCATTGCTTTTCACAGTATATGAAGAAGTAGGACACGGCGGAAGCTTTATTCCGGCTGATACAGAAGAGATGATTTCTGTAGATATGGGATGTGTTGGGGCAGACCTTGAATGTACAGAGCGTATGGTATCAATCTGTGCAAAAGATTCACGTGGTCCTTATAACTACGATCTGGTCACTACATTATCAGAAATTGCAAAAGAAGAAGGACTGGATTATGCAATCGATGTTTATCCACACTATGGTTCAGATGTAGAGGCTGCACTTGCAGGAGGATACGATATCCGTCATGGTCTTATCGGACCGGGGGTATATGCTTCACATAATTATGAGCGTTCTCATATGGATGGAGTTATGAATTCCTACAAGTTGCTTGAAAAATATTTGACGAGATAGAGAGGTTGCTATTTAGTTCATTAGGTGGCAATACATTCCTTACAAAAAATTGATATAAGAATTCTTGCTCAGATTCCATGAGCGGGTGACACATAAGAGCGTAAATTTTTGCTAAAAGCAAATGAATTTGAACTCAAACTTGCTGCTACGCAGCTTCAAACATGTTCGTTCAAATTCATTAACACAAAAATTTACGCTCTAAGTGTCACCAACGCTCACTTCATATTCGCTCGAATTTCTTATATCAATTTTTTGTAGGTAATGTATTGGCTCAAGTTGTGAAGTAAATAGCAACTCAAAGGATATGGGGAAAGATATCTGCGATAGTGAATTTTAGGGTATTGAAGATGCAAAATTTTGATTGGGAGTATCCGCAAGGCATAGAAAGAGTAAGTTGAGGATGCATAATTTCAATGAGAAGCACCCTCATGTTATCGAAAATGTGAGATGTAGATGTAAAATCTGTGAAGGAAGTATCCTCAAATCCCAGAAAAGGCAAGATGTAGATGCAATTGTACATGATAGGCGAGCCTAAAAGTATCTGCAAGCTCAAAGAAAAGCAAGTTGCAGATATATTGGTCAAGAAAAGAGCATCTGTAACAGCGAATATCAAGCCTTGCAGATACAACGATTACCACAAAGATATCTACAACATTGAATAAGCGAGATGTGTAGATACATGAGGTGCCAGCGCCTGTTCAGTAAAGTTTTGCTTTTTAATTTATTAGATTTACGATAACGTACTGAGAAAAAATATTGGATATGAATTTCGGTGAATACAAAGGAAGCGATTGGAAATACTAAAAGGTCAGAATTTTACGTTAGAGCTTAGAAACTTGCTGTTTGAGGGCGTAGCCCGAGTTGCTGGTTTCTAAGCTCTGTTTTTTAGTAATAATTCTGACCTTTATGTATTTCCCGCTGACGGAGTCTGAACAGAAATTCATATCCAATATTTTTCTCAGGGACGCTTATCCAACTTAATGAACTAAATAGCAATTAAGCAAGAATTTCCTCTGCCAGTTTTTCCATTGCTTCAACATCAGCATCTTTCATAGTAGATTTAATTGTAACAGTCTGCTCGCAGATAGCTACATTTTTAAATGTCTCAACAATACCTTTCATTGTTTTGGCAGCAGATGGTGCCCAAGAACCATTCTCAATGATTCCGACCTTACGATTCTGATATGTTTTGTGTGACAGGCGATTTAAGAAGTCTTCCATAGGAGGGAAAACACCTGCATCATAAGATGAAGCAGCAAGAATCAGCTTGTCATAACGGAATGCATCTTCAATTGCTTCAGCCATATCATCTCTTGTTAAATCAGTAAAAGCAACTTTTTTAGCACCTTTTGCTTTTAAAATCTCAACCATCTTTTCAGCAGCTTTCTTTGTATTGCCATGGATAGAAGCACATGCTACAAGTACTCCGTCATCTTCAGCTTTATAACTGCTCCATGTATTATATTTATCCAGATAGTAACCGAGATCTTCTTTAAGGATTGGTCCATGCAATGGACAAATTGTCTGAATATCAAGTGTTGCAGCTTTTTTAAGTAAAGTCTGAACAGGTGCTCCGTATTTTCCAACGATATTAAAGTAATATCTTCTTGCTTCACATGTCCAGTCTTCATCAGCTGAAAGAGCACCAAATTTACCAAATGCATCAGCAGAGAAGAGAACTTTCTCAGTAGCTTCATATCCTACCATAACTTCAGGCCAGTGAACCATTGGTGCCATAAAGAACTGTAATTTGTGAGCACCTAGTTCTAATGTCTCACCTTCTTTTACAACAACACAGCGCTCATCTAATTTTGCAATGTCAAAGAACTGAGGAAGCATAGCTTTAGCTTTGGCACTGAGAACCAGTTTAGCTGCAGGATATTTTTCTGCAAACAACTGAATATTGGCAGAGTGGTCAGGTTCCAGATGAGAAATTACAAGATAATCTGGTGTGCGACCGGCAAGCTCTCTATCGAGATTTTCAAACCATTCTGTTGTTTTTCTTGCATCGGCAGTATCCATAACTGCAATTTTATCATCAAGGATGATATAAGAATTATAAGAAACGCCGTTTGGGATGATGTACTGACTTTCAAATAAGTCAAGAGTTGTATCATCTACTCCGATATATTTAATAGAATCTGAAATTGTAACAATACTCATGATTGATTTCCTCCTAAAATGAATTCTTAAATACTACATCAGTATAACATATTCGGTAGCAAGGGTAAACCATAAGTGAGAATTGTAAGAATGAGATTCTTATAAAATATAGTACGAAAGTCTTGAGATTCTAGTTTCATATGCAGATTCGAAAAATCAAGTTGTTCACGATTGAAAATGACCTAAAAATATGATAAAATCGAAGAGAATTTTATCACAGTCGAGAAGACTCCCACCTCTTTCAGGTGGTGAGTAACAGCAAATTTGTCTCAGTGGGAGTCCAATCTCCGACTGAGATAAACGCTTTGCGAGGATGCGCAGTGATTCTGTAAAGAATGTGTCAGCTTACGCTGATCAGAATCACGCGCCAAGTCTCGTGTCTGCTCGACTTAAATAGAGTTGAGAAGTATCGCACGTCTGTTAAGAGACTAGGTGCATAATAACAAAAGCAATCTCAACATTTAAAAATATAATAACGTATGTATAAAACGAGGAGGAAAATAAAAATGGAAGCATATAAGCGTGAATTTATTAATTTTATGGTAGAAAGTGATGTATTAAAATTTGGTGATTTCACATTAAAAAGCGGAAGAAAATCACCATTTTTCATGAATGCAGGAGCATATGTGACAGGTTCACAGTTAAAGAGACTTGGAGAGTATTATGCAAAAGCAATCCATGACAAATATGGAGATGATTTTGATGTATTATTCGGACCTGCTTATAAAGGAATTCCGCTGGGAGTAGTAACAGCAATCGCTTACAGTGAATTATACGGAAAAGAAGTACGTTATTGTTCTGACCGTAAAGAAGAAAAGGATCATGGCGCAGATAAGGGAAGCTTTCTGGGAAGCAAGCTGAAAGACGGAGACCGTGTCATTATGATCGAAGATGTTACAACATCAGGTAAGTCTATGGAAGAGACTGTACCAAAGGTAAAAGGTGCAGCTGATGTTACAATCGTTGGACTGATCGTGTCTTTGAACCGTATGGAAGTTGGAAAAGGCGGAGAAAAATGTGCGTTAGATGAAATTAAAGACTTATACGGATTTGAGACAGCTGCAATTGTAGATATGGCTGAAGTCGTTGAGTGTTTATATAATAAAGAAGTAAACGGAAAAGTTGTGATCGATGATACAATAAAAGCAGCAATCGACGCATATTATGAACAGTATGGTGTAAAATAATTGTTACTGTTCACTCCCATGTCAATCACTACGCTGATCGGCACGGAGGATGCATGTTTTATGGATATATGTGGATAACTGTTTTGGAGGATTTTCATGGAGAGAATATATAAGACTATGACAACAACAGGAGCAGGAAGTGTTGCTCTTGGTATTGTTGTATTGGTAACAGGGATTGCAACAGGAGTTGTGGCAATCGTGAATGGAGCAAGATTGCTTAAAGACAGAAAACGGATTATATTCTAAGCAAGATTTTATATGGGTGAGTGGAGAGAAGCGGATTGTATAATCCGCTTTTTTCCGAAAAATAATAAAGTAAGGGTGCAGTATTTTGAAAAAAAGAAAGGCAACAAGAATCCGTGCTTTAGGAAAAGTTTTATTTATATTGTATGTTTTATTTCTGATATATTTTTTGCTTTTCTCAGATTGGTATGGAAGGACTGGTATCGCAGATGAATACCAGTATAATTTTCAATTATTTAAAGAGATAAAACGATTTTGGGAGTATCGAAAAGAATTAGGATTTTTTGCAGTATTTACAAATTTATGTGGAAATGTTTTGATATTTGTTCCATATGGTTTTTTTATTGCAGTGGCAAGCAGATTTCGAGGCTTTTTTAAGACAGTTTGTTCAGGATGTCTGCTGAGTCTGGGCGTGGAAGTATTCCAGCTTTTTACAAAAGTCGGCAGCTTCGATGTGGATGATCTGTTTTTGAATACTGTAGGATGTGCGGTGGGATATATTTTGTTTGTGATATGTAATGGAATTAGGAGAAAGCACGATGGGCAGTAATAAAAAACAACAAAAGCGCAATATGGAAAAAGAATTAAAGAATTATGGAAAATATGGACAAATGCAGATTAAACATTCTCATATGGGGATTTGGTCCTGTGCATACGCACTGGGGGCAGCAATTGTAATTTTCGTAGCAATACTGCTTGCTTATTTAAAGCATGGAGAGTCAGCAGGCTATGTAGGAGGAATAGGGATTCTGGCAGTTGGATTATCTATTTTTGGAATACAGGCAGGTTCGAAAGGTCTTAAGGAAAGAGAACGTAAGTACATTACTTGCAGAGTTGGAATTGCATGTAATATTTTAATCTTAATTTTTTTAATTGTGATATTTGTAGGAGGAATACGATAGATGGCAGAGATGATGTGGCAGACAGAAAGAAATGAGATGTGTGCAGAACGCCATGAACTTTCTGTAGAACGTTTAAATCAGATAATGATAGAAGAAGGCATTACCAAGCCATATGTGGCATATTTTCAGGAGATGGCAGCATTTCTTTTAGAATTAGAAGCAGTGAGGATAAAGATTGCGGATGGTTCATGGGATAATCTGGAATTGCAGGAGATGAAGGAACTGAATACACTTTTGTATTCGGACGTATTGCCTGTAAAATATGAGAAAAGTTATGCAAATCCGGCCTTTGCAGTACAGGAGTTAGGAGAGACATTCGGACAGTTGCTTAGTATGTTATATGCAGAGCTTAGAAGTGGAATTGCATATGCATTTGAAAACAGAAAAGATTATCTTACAATACTGAACGAACTTCTGATAGAAGTATATACTTGCTTTGAAGAGGAAGTGCCGGAGTTTAAAACAGTAAAAGAAATAATATACTGGTATGCAAGTGATTATTGTGATGTATTTCTTGCTGACCGTATTGAGGAACAGCTTATTCCGGAACTTTCTATTGCAACAGAATGGATTATGAAAGCAGATCTTGATGACGAGAGATATCTCTATCGTTTTGGAGAATATATTACGGAAAATGAGATTGGAACAGCAAGACATTTGGCGAATCTTTCAGATGAAGTGCTTCAAAAGATGGCGGATGTTTACACAGAAGGATATCGCATTGGTTTTATAAATACTGGAAAAGATTTATCTAAGAAGGCAGTGGTAGATCTTCGTTATTGTCTTGGTTTTGAACGTGTAGTTAAAATTGCAATAGAGAATTTTAGAAAAATGGGATTAGAGCCGGCAATATATCGTGCAGCTTCCAGTGTTATCACAAGAAAAGAGCAATTTAAGATTGGCTACTATGGAGCAATCGCAAATCCGCAGTATGATTATGATCATCGTTCAGATCAGGCTTTGTTTATGGATAAGCGTTATGTTGAAAGAAAACTTGATATATTGAAAAACACTTATGAGAAAAATAAGGATCAGGCAGCTTTGATGGGTGGTCCGGCTGTGATGGAGATATTTGGAGAAAAACCATTTTCACCGAATAGTAAACAGGAAAACCTGACATATGATGAGGCACAAAGAGAGCTTACTTTATTATATACAAGTAAGTCAGGCCAGTTGACAAATCAGTATATTAAGGGCGAAGAAAGAAGCTTTACAATTGTTGCATATCCAATTCCGGAGATTGGAGAACAGTACAAAGAAATTTTTGATGAAGTGATCAAGATCAATACATTGGATGCAAACTTATACGAGAAAGTACAGCAGACAATGGTCGATGCACTGGATCAGGGAGAATCTGTGCGTATTGTTGGAAAAGGTGAGAACAAGACAGATTTGACAGTACAATTGTATAAGTTAAACAATCCTGAGAAAGAAACTATTTTTGAAAATTGTGTTGCAGATGTCAATATTCCGGTAGGAGAAGTGTTTACTTCGCCGGTTTTGGAAGGAACAAATGGAACTTTGCATGTAAGCAAAGTGTTTTTAGAAGGACTTCAGTATTGTAATCTGGAGATACAGTTTAAAGATGGAATGATTGAATCTTATACTTGCAGTAATTTTGAAAACGAAGAAGAAAATAAAAAATATATTTACGATAATATTTTACACAATCATCCAACGCTACCAATCGGTGAATTTGCAATCGGGACGAATACGACAGCATATGTAGCCGGAAAAAAATATAACATCGAGGACAAGATGCCAATTTTGATCGCAGAGAAAACAGGACCTCATTTCGCAGTGGGAGATACCTGCTATAGTTGGAGTGAAGATATTAAAGTATATAATCCAAATGGAAAAGAAATTGTTGCAAGAGACAATTCCGTATCCATATTAAGAAAGGAAGATATAGAGAAAGCATATTATCAATGTCATACAGATATAACCATACCTTATGAAGAGTTAGAAGAAATTAGTGTATTAACAAAAGATGGGAAAAATATTATACTATTGAAGGACGGAAGGTTTGTATTACCGGGTACGGAAGTACTTAATAAGCCTTTGGACGAGTATGATGGACAATAAAAATAAGTAAAGTTGTCCAAGCAAACAAAAAAATTGTACAAAATGGATACAATACTTTAAATAAGGAAGGTGGATGTAACATGCCAAAAGTAGGAATCGTAATGGGTAGTGACTCGGATCTTAAAGTGATGAGCAAAGCTGCAAAAACATTAGAGAAATTTGGAATTGATTATGAGATGACGATCATCTCTGCACACAGAGAGCCAGATGTATTTTTTGAGTGGGCAAAAGGCGCAGAAGACAGGGGCGTGAAAGTAATCATTGCAGGAGCAGGCATGGCAGCACATCTACCAGGAATGTGCGCAGCATTATTCCCGATGCCGGTTGTCGGAGTACCTCTCTCAGGCAGCAAGCTTGACGGAATGGATGCTGTGTTTTCTATTATGCAGATGCCACCGGGAGTACCGGTTGCAACAGTTGCAATTGATGGTGGAATGAATGCTGCAATCATGGCAGCAAAGATTCTGGCAGTTTCAGATGCAGAATTACTTGAAAAATTAAAAGCATATACAGTTGAGATGAAAGAGGCAGTACAGGCAAAAGCAGCAAGACTGGATGAAGTTGGATACGAAGCATATTAAAAAGGAGAATGGTTATGGATTACAAGAAGGCAGGCGTAGATATCGAAGCAGGTTATAAATCAGTAGAGTTGATGAAAGAGCATGTAAAGAGAACAATGAGAGAAGAAGTTCTCGGCGGACTCGGTGGTTTTTCAGGAGCATTTTCATTGAAAAAGATTAAAGAAATGGAAGATCCTGTTTTATTGTCAGGAACTGACGGATGTGGAACAAAAGTAAAACTTGCCATGATCATGGATAAGCATGATACAATCGGAATTGATGCAGTTGCTATGTGTGTCAATGATATTGCGTGTGCAGGAGGAGAACCATTATTCTTCCTGGATTACATTGCATGTGGAAAGAACTATCCGGAAAAGATTGCAGCAATCGTAAGCGGTGTTGCAGAAGGATGTGTACAGTCAGACGCAGCATTAATCGGAGGAGAGACAGCGGAACACCCAGGACTTATGCCGGAAGATGAGTATGATCTTGCAGGATTTTCTGTAGGTGTCTGTGACCGTAAGGATATGATCACAGGAGAAAATTTAAAAGACGGAGATGTCCTGATTGGTATGGCTTCATCAGGTGTACACAGCAATGGATTTTCACTTGTTCGTAAAGTATTTGATATGACAAAAGAATCACTTGATACATATTATGATGAGCTTGGGAAAACTCTTGGCGAGGCACTTCTTGCTCCAACAAGAATTTATGTACAGGCATTAAAGAGCATTAAAAAAGCAGGTGTAACAGTAAAAGCATGCAGCCACATCACAGGAGGCGGTTTCTATGAAAACGTTCCTCGTATGCTGATTGATGGAGTTCATGCAGTAGTTGAGAAAAACAGTTATCCAGTACCTCCAATCTTTGGCTTGATGGCAAAAGAGGGAGAAATTGACGAGCAGATGATGTATAACACATTCAATATGGGACTTGGAATGATCGTAGCTGTAGATCCGGCTGATGTTGATAAGACAATGGAAGCAATCAAAGCCGCAGGAGATCAGCCATATGTAGTTGGCCATATTGAAGCAGGCGAAAAAGGAGTAACATTATGCTAAGAGTATTAGTATGTGTTTCCGGTGGCGGCACAAATTTGCAGGCAATTATAGATGGAGTGGAAGCAGGAACAATTACAAATACAGAAATTGTAGGCGTGATCAGCAATAATAAAAATGCATTTGCACTTGAACGTGCTAAAAAGCATGGAATTTCGGCAGAATGTATTTCGCCGAAAGATTATGAAAGCAGAGATATATTTAATAAACAATTTTTGGAGCGTGTAAATGCATATAAACCGGATTTGATCGTGCTTGCAGGTTTTCTTGTGGTAATCCCACCAGAGATGATCGCAGAATACCGCAATCGTATGATCAATATTCACCCATCTTTGATCCCGGCATTTTGCGGAACAGGATATTATGGATTGAAAGTACATGAGGCTGCATTGAAACGAGGAGTGAAGGTGGTTGGTGCGACAGTTCATTTTGTAGATGAGGGAACAGATACAGGTCCGATTATTTTACAAAAAGCGGTTGAAGTGCAAAACGGCGATACTCCGGAGATATTGCAGAAGCGTGTGATGGAACAGGCGGAATGGAAGATTATGCCAGAGGCAATTGACCTTATTGCAAATGGAAAAGTCACAGTAGAAGATGGAAGAACTGTGATTTGTGATTAGGAGGAAACAATGAAAGTATTAATAGTAGGAAGCGGCGGAAGAGAACATGCAATTGCTATGAGCGCTGCAAAGAGCTCAAAAGTAGATAAAATGTATTGTGCACCGGGAAATGCAGGTATTGCAGAATATGCAGAGTGCGTTGCAATCGGTGCGATGGAATTTGATAAATTAGTTGCATTTGCAAAAGAAAAAGAAATCGATCTGGTAATCGTCGGAATGGATGATCCATTGGTTGGAGGTCTTGTAGACGAGTTAGAAGCAGCTGGAATTCGTACATTCGGACCTCGTAAGAATGCAGCAATTTTGGAAGGATCAAAAGCATTTTCAAAAGACCTTATGAAGAAATATGATATCCCTACAGCAGGATACGAAAATTTTACAGATCCAGAAGCTGCAATTGCATATCTGGAAACAGCAAAATTTCCAATCGTATTGAAAGCAGATGGGCTTGCACTTGGTAAAGGTGTTTTGATCTGTCAGAATCTTGAAGAGGCAAAAGAAGGCGTGAAGACCATTATGCTGGACAAAAAATTTGGTACAGCGGGAAATGAGATGGTTATCGAGGAATTTATGACAGGTCGTGAAGTATCTGTACTTTCATTTGTCGATGGTAAAACAATTAAGACAATGACTTCAGCACAGGATCACAAACGTGCCGGAGACGGAGATACAGGATTAAATACAGGTGGAATGGGAACATTCTCGCCAAGTCCGTTCTACACAAAAGAGGTAGAAGAATTCTGTAATAAATATATTTATCAGAAGACAGTAGATGCGATGGCAGCAGAAGGAAGAGAATTTAAAGGGATTATTTTCTTTGGATTGATGCTGACAGAGGATGGTCCAAAGGTGCTGGAATACAATGCACGTTTTGGAGACCCGGAAGCACAGGTTGTACTGCCAAGAATGAAAAATGATTTGATTGAAGTGGCAGAAGCTTGTATTGATGGAACTTTAGATCAAGTAGATCTGCAGTTTGAAGATAATGCTGCTGTCTGTGTAGTGCTTGCATCAGAAGGCTATCCTGTTTCATATGAAAAAGGATTCCCAATCAGTGGTCTGGATGAATTCAACAAACATGAAGGATATTATTGCTTCCATGCAGGAACAAAATTTGATGGGGATCATATTGTCACAAATGGAGGTCGTGTCCTTGGTGTGACAGCAAAAGGAAAAGATCTCAAAGAGGCAAGAGCAAATGCTTATGCTGCAACAGAATGGGTGCAGTTTAAGAATAAGTATATGCGGCATGATATTGGAAAGGCAATTGATGAGGCGTAATTGTGGTTTAATTCATTAAGTAGCGATAAGCGTTCCTGAGAGAAAATATTGGATATGAATTTCTGCTCAGACTCCGTCAGCGGGAAATACATAAAGGTCAGAATTATTACTAAAAACAGAGCTTAGAAACCAGCAACTCGGGCTGTGCCCTCAAACAGCAAGTTTCTAAGCTCTAACGTAAAATTCTGGCCTTTTAGTATTTCCAATCGCTTCCTTTGTATTCGCAGAAATTCATATCCAATATTTTTTCTCAGTACGTTATCGTATGCTTAATGAATGAAAGAGTAGAACTTTGCTGGGCAAGCGTTGTGGATATAATTTTTGTGGGGAGGTATCTGCAACAGAATATGAACCCAGGATATAGATACATCAGACACCAGAAAAGTAAATCTTCTCATCGTTCCACATCTTTCAATCACGATACATCACAAAGCAAGAAAAAGACTATGCAATCCAGCGAATTGGAGTCGGGCTTGCCCGACGAAGCTGAGCAGGAGTGCATAGTCTTTCTTTTCTTGCTTGGGGCTGTCATGAACTAAATAGTAATTGTGCAATATGATTATTTCAAAAGTATAAACTTTATAAATTTTATATAAAACGCTTCTTGACTCTACCGAGGTAAATCGGTAAAATAAACACTATTAAAAATAGAATTTAAATAGGAAGAAGGAGAGACTATGAATGGAATTATAATGATGGTTATCGCCATCGTTGTATTAGGAGGAGGGTATCTTTTCTATGGAAAGTACCTCGAGAGAAAATGGGGAATTGACCCGAATGCGAAAACTCCTGCTTATGAGATGGAAGATGGAGTAGATTATGTGCCAGCAGATACAAATATTGTATTTGGTCATCAATTCGCTTCAATCGCAGGTGCAGGTCCAATTAACGGACCAATTCAGGCAGCAATGTTTGGATGGCTTCCAGTACTTTTATGGGTACTGATCGGTGGTGTATTTTTTGGTGCAGTACAGGATTTTGCATCAATGTATGCATCTGTAAAGAATAAAGGACGTACAATTGGTTTTATTATTGAAGAATATATTGGTAAAACAGGAAAGAAACTGTTCTTATTATTCTGCTGGTTATTCTGTATCCTTGTAGTTGCAGCTTTTGCAGATGTAGTTGCAGGAACATTTAACGGGTTTGTAGCAGACGAAGCAGGCACTATAACTAAAGTTGCAGCAAATGGTGCAGTAGCAACAACATCCATGATTTTTATTTTAGAAGCAGTTGCTCTTGGATTTATTTTGAAATATGGTAAATTGAACAAATGGGTTAATACAGCAATCGCAATTATTATGCTTGTCGCAGCAGTTGCTCTTGGACTGAATTTCCCAATGTATCTGACAAGAGAGACTTGGCATATTTTGATTTTCATTTACATTTTGATTGCCAGCGTTGCCCCGGTAACAATGTTGCTTCAGCCACGTGATTACCTGAACAGTTATTTGTTGATTTTCATGATTCTGGCAGCAATTGTAGGTGTATTTGTAGCAAATCCATCATGTAACCTGAAAGCTTTCACAAGCTTCAATGTAGATGGAAGCTATATGTTCCCAATTTTATTTGTAACAATTGCATGTGGAGCTGTATCTGGATTCCATTCACTGGTATCTTCAGGAACTGCTTCAAAACAGATTAAAAATGAGAAAAATATGCTTCCTGTATCTTATGGTGCTATGCTTATGGAAAGTATGCTGGCTGTAATCGCATTGATCGCAGTTGCATCTTTCGCAGATGGAGAGGCAGCAGCACAGGGACTTACAACACAGCCACAGATTTTTGCAGGTGCGATTGCAAACTTCCTTGATGTGATTGGATTACCACATAGTCTGGTATTTACATTGATCAACCTTTCTGTATCAGCTTTTGCACTGACATCTCTTGATTCAGTTGCACGTATCGGAAGACTTTCGTTCCAGGAATTCTTTATCGATGAAGATACAGATATGAAGAATCTTTCACCATTTATGAAAGTGGTAACAAACAAATACTTCTCAACAATTATTACACTGGTACTTGCATATTTGCTTGCAAAAGTTGGTTATGCAGAGATTTGGCCATTGTTTGGTTCTGCAAACCAGTTGTTATCAGTACTTGCATTAATAGCTTGTGCAGTATTTTTGAAAAAGACAAAACGCCAGGGTGCTATGCTTTGGATTCCAATGGTATTTATGATGGCAGTAACATTTACAGCACTTGGAATGACAATCTACAAATTAAGTGGACAGTTCGTTGCAACAGGGCTCAGTTTTGGAAACACATTGCAGTTAATCTTTGCAGTATTGCTCTTATTGCTTGGTGTGATTGTAGCAATCCAGGGTATTAAGAAATTGACAGAGAAATAAATTCGGATTAAAAATGTTAGAAAAATAAAATAGCGATTTATAGAATCGTTCTAGAGGAATAGATAATTGACTTCTTAATTTAACTTATATGATTAAGAAGTTCGATTATCTATTTTTTTATCTCAGTCGAGAAGACTCACTACTTGAAAGAGGTGGGAGTCTTCTCGACTTGAAATAGGAAAGTGCTTTCCTAATATATAAAAACGTATCGGAAGTATAAAAAAATTGTGAACATATGCTTTGCTCAACAAAAATATGATACAATACAAATATATATAAATATGTTTGTATTGTAATATTTTTGAACGATAATACACAGAAAGGAAATAATTGTATGGCAGGTTTTGTGCAGTTAAAAGACATTACAAAAGTATATAAGATGGGCGAAGTGGAGATACGTGCAGTGGATGGTATCTCATTTGAAATTGAAAAGGGAGAATTTGTAGTAATCGTGGGACCAAGTGGAGCCGGTAAGACAACTGTCTTGAATATTCTTGGGGGAATGGATACGGCATCTAGTGGACGGATTTTGGTAGATGGAGCGAATATTACAGGGTATAATGAGCGTCAGCTCACTTCATATCGAAGAGATGATATTGGATTTGTATTTCAGTTTTATAATCTGGTTCCGAATCTGACTGCAAAGGAGAATGTAGAGCTTGCACTTCAGATTTGTAAGGATCCACTGGATGCAAAGCAGGTATTATGCGAAGTTGGTCTGGGAGACAGACTGGATAATTTCCCGGCTCAGCTTTCCGGCGGAGAACAGCAGCGGGTATCAATTGCAAGAGCACTGGCGAAAAATCCGAAATTATTATTATGCGACGAGCCGACGGGAGCTTTGGATTATAATACAGGTAAGGCGATTTTAAAATTACTGCAGGATATGTGCAGAGAGAAAGGAATGACAGTGATCGTTATTACACACAACTCTGCGCTGGCGCCGATGGCAGATCGTCTGATCAAAATTAAAAATGGAAAAGTCTCTTCTATGATAACGAATGAGAATCCAGTTTCAATTGATGAGATCGAATGGTAAAACAATAGAAGATGGAGAACAAGGATGAGTAAAAAAGCACTTAGAAAAGATTTTTATATGGAAATCCGAAAAAGTATGGGACGATTTCTGTCAATTTTCTTTATCGTCGCAATCGGAGTTGCATTTTTCTCAGGAATCCGATCTTCGGAGCCGGATATGCGATTGTCAGGGGATGCATATTTTGATGAGAAAAATCTTATGGATCTGCAAATAATCAGTACACTGGGGCTTACTCAGGATGATGTGGATGCCATCTGCCAGGTGAAGGGTATAAAAGACGTAGAAGCCGGATACTCAACGGACGTACTTTGCAAGTCGGGAGACAGCCAGAAGGTTGTGCATATCATGTCACTGCTTCCAACAATGAATCAGGTTACTGTTGAGGAAGGCAGATTGCCAAAGGATACAAACGAATGTGTTCTGGATATTGATTATTATGAAGCAAATGGATACAAAATCGGGGATGAGATTACATTTTCTTCAGGAACAAAAGATGCGATTACCGATTCATTAAAATATGACACATATAAAATTGTTGGAACAGTAAGCAGTCCGACATATGTGTCTTTTGGTCGTGGGAATACGACAATCGGAACAGGAACAATCAATGGATTTGCCTGTGTATTGGAAGAGAGCTTTACTATGGATGCATATTCAGAAATTTATGCAACTGTGGAGGGAGCTAAGAAGTTAACAGCATTTACAAAAGAATATGATAATCGTGTAGATGAAGTTGAGAAGCGAATTGAGAAGATTAAGACAGAAAGAGAAGATGCAAGATATGAAGAAGTGTTAGATGAGGCAGAAACAAGAATGCAGCTGATGATGGCACAGACGTATCAGGTATTTATGAATGGTCAGGATGGATTGAAAAGTCTGGACGATGAGATGAGTCAGATTCCGAAGGCTAAATGGTATATTTATGACAGAGAGCATCTGGTAGAATACAGTGGTTATGGAGAAAATGCAGACCGTATGCGGGCTATCGGAAAGGTATTTCCGGTACTGTTCTTTTTGATGGCAGCACTTATCAGTCTGACAACGATGACACGTATGGTAGAAGAACAGCGGACGTTAATCGGAACGATGAAAGCACTGGGCTATTCGAAAGTTTCCATAGCGGGAAAATATATTGGATATGCATCGCTTGCAACAATCCTTGGATGTGTTTTCGGGGCATTGTTTGGAGAAAAAGTATTTCCGTATATTATTATCAAAGCGTATGGAATTATATATACGCATGTTCCGAATATTGAAGTTCCGTACAATTTGTATTATGCAGGAGTTGCATCAGCTGCAGCCGTATTTTGTGTACTTTTTGCAACAGTTACATCCTGTTATAAAGAGCTGCGAGAACAGGCAGCACAATTGATGCGTCCGCCGGCTCCAAAACAGGGAAAGAGGGTTCTGTTAGAAAGAATCCCATTTATATGGAAGCGTTTAAGTTTTACTTGGAAATCAACGGTCCGGAATCTGGTTCGTTATAAGAAGAGATTCTTTATGACATTGTTTGGAATCGGAGGCTGCATGGCGCTTCTATTGTTTGGATTTGGTCTGCATGATTCGATTGTAAATATCGGAATATTGCAGTACGAGGATCTGCAACTGTTTGATGCCGATCTAATTTTGAATGAAGAAGCGACAGATACCGCAAAGCAAGAGATTACAGACAGTCTGAAAAGTGATGGCCGGATCAAACATATTACACAGGCTTTGCAGCAACAAGTAACAATTAAGAAGGATGATACAGAAAAGGAAGTATATCTTACAGTGTTTGAGCCGGGAGAAGAGAATGATTCGCTGTTTGTCTATCAGAATCGTGTGACAAAAGAGCAATATAAATTGACAGATGACGGTGTGATACTGACAGAAAAAATCGCAGATAAGCTGGGAGTAAAACCAGGTGATTCATTTACAGTTGAAAAGTCAGGCGAAGAAGATGTGACAGTGACGGTATCAGCAATATGTGAGAATTATATGCGGCATTATATGTATATGACGTCAGGGCTTTATGAACAGCTGTATGGTAAAGCTGTAAGCTATAATTCCATTTTCTATACAGTCAATGACGGGCAGAGAGAAGTAGCAGAAGAAATCGGTGAGGAAGCACTGAAAAAAGATGGCGCATTAAGTGTCAGCTATACCAGGGATTATGAATCGCAGATAGAGGATATGCTGGGAAGTCTGAATATGGTTATTGTGGTTCTTGTGATTTCAGCGGGATTATTGGCATTTGTTGTATTGTATAATCTGAATAATATCAACATTACAGAACGTAAGCGAGAACTTGCAACTTTAAAAGTGCTGGGATTTTATCCAAAAGAAGTTGCAGAATATGTTTATCGTGAGAACATCCTGTTAACAGTGCTGGGTTCTGTTGTCGGGTGTGGACTTGGAAAAATACTACATCGTTTTATCATTGAAACAGTAGAGGTGGATTCAGCAATGTTTGGAAGAAATATTGATCTGAGCAGTTATATATTCGGATTTTTAATCACAATTGGTTTTTCAATGTTTGTAAATGGTGTAATGTATTTTAAGTTGAAAAAGATAGATATGGTAGAATCACTCAAGAGTGTTGAGTAAGTTCAAAGGAGATAGCAATAATGGAAAAAATGAAGATTCTTGTAGTAGATGATGAAAGCAGAATGAGAAAGTTGGTAAAAGATTTCCTGACAAGAGCAGGTTATCAAGTATTAGAAGCAGGAGATGGTATGGAAGCAATGGATTTATTTTACGAAGATAAAGATATTGCCCTAATCATTCTGGACGTTATGATGCCAAAGATGGACGGATGGCAGGTATGCAGGGAAGTCCGCGAGCATTCAAAAGTTCCGATCATTATGTTGACAGCCCGGTCGGAAGAGAGAGATGAGCTTCAAGGATTTGAACTGGGAGTAGACGAATACATTTCAAAGCCATTTAGTCCGAAAATCTTAGTAGCGAGAGTCGGAGCAATCTTAAGAAGAATAAATGGTACAGACATGTCAGACATTCTTGACGCAGGCGGAATTAAGATTGACAAGGCGGCGCACAGTGTTATGATCGATGATAAACCGATAGATTTAAGCTATAAGGAATTTGAGCTTCTAACTTATTTTGTGGAAAATCAGGGCATTGCACTTTCTAGAGAAAAAATATTAAATAATGTTTGGAATTATGATTATTTTGGGGATGCACGTACGATTGACACACATGTTAAGAAGCTGAGAAGTAAGCTTGGTGATAAGGGAGAGTATATTAAAACAATCTGGGGAATGGGATATAAATTCGAGGTAGAAAAATGAAATACTCAATTAAACGTCAGATGTTAGCATTGTTCACAGGAGCAGTAGCACTTGTTATTGTGATGATGTTTATCATCAATTCCAGCTTCATGGAGAGATTTTTTATACAAAATAAAAAAATCGAGATGGTCGAGCTTTACGAAACCTTAGATAAAACAGCAAAGAAGGGTGATATCAATTCGGTTGAGATACAGGAAGAGCTTCAGAGGCAGTGTGAGAGAAAGAATTGTGCAGTACTTGTGATCAATTCAGGCTCAGATATTACATTTAACACAGAGCAGGAAAGGAAAGGGCGTCTGTTTACGCGTTTGATCGGATATATCGTAGGAAAAGATATCGGACGGGTCCTGGAAGAAAGGGATTCCTACAAAATATACAAGGTCCAGGATCAGGGACGAGGAGAAGAATATATGGATATGGTCGGACAGTTGGCTGACGAGTCTATTTTTATTATCCGAAGTCCTTATGGAAGTATTTACGATACCGTAAATTCGACGAATAAGTTTCTGATCTGTGGTGGTGGTGTTACGGTATTATGTGGGCTGCTCTTTGTATGGTTTTTTTCACAAAAGATTACAAAGCCAATCATGGAGCTTGCTGAACTGTCACAGCGCATGGCAAATCTGGATTTTAATGCAAAGTATACAAGTGGCGGTGAAAATGAAATCGGAATTCTAGGCGGAAACTTTAACCTGATGTCGAAACGTCTGGAAGAAACAATCACAGAATTGAAGCGGGCAAATAATCAATTACAAAAAGATATTGAACAAAAAGAAAAGATTGAAGATATGAGAAATGAATTTCTTGGAAATGTTTCTCATGAATTAAAAACTCCGATTGCATTGATCCAAGGTTATGCGGAAGGATTGCGGGATGGAATTACAGAAGATCCGGAAAGCATGGAATTCTATTGCGATGTTATTATAGACGAGGCTAACAAGATGAATCAGATGGTAAAAAATCTGTTGACTTTAAATCAACTGGAATTTGGTGATGAAGATTTGGAAATCACACGATTTAATCTTGTAGGGTTGATTCGCGGTGTTCTGGCAAGCTGTGAGATTTTGCTTCAACAGGCAGAAGCAGAAGTCGATTGCGTGACGGAAGAGGAGGTTTACGTTTGGGCAGATGAGTTCAAAACAGAGCAGGTATTTAGAAATTACTTGACAAATGCTATTCATCACGTAGACAATGAGAAGAGAATCGAGATTCGTATCATACCGCAGGGAGATACAGTAAGAGTTACCGTATTTAATAGTGGAAAGCCGATACCGGAGGAAGATATTGCAAAATTATGGGATAAATTCTATAAAGTAGACAAGGCGCATACAAGAGAATATGGTGGAAATGGAATCGGCTTGTCGATTGTGAAAGCAATTATGGAGTCATTCCACCAGCAATATGGTGTGAAGAACTATGATAACGGAGTTGAATTCTGGTTTGAGCTTGATTCGAAAACATCAAAATGTGATAGTAAGGTACAGGGAGAAGAGACATGATAGCGATTATTGATTATGATGCAGGTAATATCAAAAGCGTAGAGAAGGCATTATTGTATCTGGGACAGGAAGTGAAGATCACAAGTGCTCCATCTGAAATTTTAAGCGCAGATAAAGTGATACTTCCGGGAGTCGGTGCATTTGGAGATGCAATGGAGAAGTTGAAAGAACGACATTTGGATGATGTAATTCGTAAAGTCACAGAAAAAGGGACTCCGTTTTTAGGCATTTGTCTTGGACTCCAGCTTTTGTTTGAACGAAGCGATGAAGCCAAGGGCGTGGAAGGACTTGGAATTTTAAAAGGAGAGATTTGTAGAATCCCGGCTTGTGAAGGCTTAAAGATTCCACATATGGGATGGAATTCGCTACATCTTGAACATAATGGTCGTTTATTTAAAAATGTTGATGAACAGGCCTATGTTTATTTCGTTCATTCCTACTATCTGAAAGCGAAAGATGAGAATATTGTTAAGGCATCAACAGAATATGGTGTACACATCCATGCTTCTGTAGAAAAAGGAAATATTTTTGCATGCCAGTTCCATCCGGAAAAGAGCAGTGAGGTTGGATTACAGATACTGAAGAATTTCGTGGAATTGGAGGAAAGATAGATGTTTACAAAAAGAATTATTCCATGTTTGGATGTACATGCAGGCCGAGTTGTAAAAGGTGTTAATTTTGTGGATTTAAAAGATGCCGGAGATCCGGTAGAAATTGCAAAAGCCTACGATCAGGCAGGTGCAGATGAACTTGTGTTTTTGGATATTACGGCATCTTCTGACGGAAGAAATACGGTCGTTGATATGGTGCGTAAAGTTGCAGAGTGTGTATTTATTCCATTTACAGTTGGCGGAGGCATCCGCACAGTAGAGGACTTCAAAGTATTGCTTCGCGAAGGTGCAGATAAGATTTCTATCAACTCTTCTGCAATCAATAACCCACAGCTGATCGCAGATGCAGCAGAGAAGTTTGGAAGTCAGTGTGTTGTTGTGGCTATCGATGCAAAAAAAAGGGCAGACGGAAGTGGATGGAATATTTATAAGAATGGCGGAAGAGTCGATGTTGGAATCGATGCTATAGAGTGGGCAAAGAAAGTGGAAAAGCTTGGAGCAGGAGAAATTCTTTTGACTAGTATGGATTGTGACGGAACAAAAGCCGGGTACGATCTGGAACTGACGAGAGCAATTGCAGACAGTGTTTCTATTCCGGTCATTGCATCCGGAGGAGCGGGAACGCTGGAGCATTTTAAAGAAGCTTTGACAGAAGGCGGGGCTGATGCAGCATTGGCAGCATCATTGTTCCATTATAAAGAATTAGAAATAAAAGAAGTAAAGAACTATTTACAGCATGAAGGTGTATCAGTTCGATTATAGGAAAAAGGAGAAGTCATGTCGGGAATTAATGGAGACTGGTATGAGGCTCTTAAAGAAGAGTTCAAAAAACCTTATTACAAAAAATTATATGATACAGTAAATGCAGAATATCACACAAGAAAAATATTTCCACCTGCACAGGATATTTTCAATGCATTTCACCTGACACCATTAAAAGATGTAAAGGTGGTAATTTTGGGACAAGACCCATATCATAATGATGGACAGGCACATGGGCTTAGTTTTTCAGTACAGAAGGGGGTAGATATTCCACCTTCACTGGTAAATATTTATAAAGAATTACATGATGATCTGGGATGCACAATTCCAAATCATGGTTGTCTGGAAAAATGGGCAAAACAAGGTGTTTTGATGTTGAATACAGTGTTGACGGTTCGTGCACATCAGGCTAATTCACATCGTGGAATTGGCTGGGAAGAATTTACAGATGCGGCAATTATGGCATTAAATAACCAGGACAGACCAATTGTGTTTATTCTTTGGGGTGCGCCGGCACAGAGAAAGGAGAAGATGTTGACAAATCCGCAGCATTTGATTCTGAAAGCACCACATCCAAGCCCATTAGCTGCATATAGAGGATTTTTCGGAAGCAGACCATTTAGTCAGACAAATGAATTTTTGAAAGCACATGGGATTGAACCGATTGACTGGCAGATTGATTAGAAAATACAATAAGAAGAAAGAGACTATGCTGTGAGTTGGTATAGTCTCTTTTTTTAAGAAAAAATTAAAGAAAAAATAAACAAAAAAAGAGAACAGATAGAGTATAATAATACGTATGCAGAAGGGAGGGCATTTGGTGAAAAAGGTTATAGAAGTAAAAAATTTATATAAATTGTACCGGGTCGGTGATTCGATAGTCCGAGCATTAAATGGTGTGGATTTTGACATTTACGAAGGTGAATTTTGTGCAATCGTCGGAACATCCGGCTCAGGTAAATCAACATTATTAAATATGCTGGCTGGATTAGAAAAGCCGACAAAAGGTGAAGTGATCATTGCCGGGCGGCATATAGAAAAATTAAACGAAGATGGTCTGGTCAGTTTCAGACGTGATCATGTCGGATTTATTTTTCAGTCCTTTCATCTTATCAGTACAATGAATGCGGTGGAAAATGTAGCTTTGCCACTAAGCTTTCGGGGCGTTCCTAAAAAAGAGAGATTAAAAAAGGCGGATAAGATGTTGGATTTGGTTAATTTGAAAAAACAAAAGAAACATATGCCGAATCAGATGTCCGGAGGACAGCAGCAGAGAGTTGGTGTTGCAAGAGCATTGGTCGTAGACCCGGAAATCATTTTTGCAGATGAGCCGACAGGAAACCTAGATTCACATACTTCGGAAGAAGTTATGGCATTGATGCAGAATGTAGTCCGTAAACAGAAGAAAACACTGGTTATGGTAACGCATGACAATCATCTTGCGACATATGCTGACCGAGTATTTCATATTATAGATGGAAAAATTGTGAAAATAGAAGATAATCGAAACAAAAATGTGAATAACTTAGTCCAGAATGAAAAAGAAAGTGAAAAAATAAAAGCAGAGATAGCAGGAAAATAATCAGGGGAGGATAACAGGTAATGAGACATTGGAAAAAAGCAACAGGGGTGATATTGAGTCTGGCAATGCTGACAGCAATGGCACCAATAAGCTTCGCGCAGGATAACAAAGCAGCTTCAAATGTAAATGTGGCAGGAGAAAGTGGAAACGAGAATCCGTCAGCCATATCCAGAAGCTCAAGTGAGACACCAATTCCCAAAATTCGTCTGTCGGTAGGAAAAGGACAGTCTACACCAAATTATAATGCAGAGCAAAAGGTAGAATTAACAGTAAAAATTGTAAATGAAGGAAGCTGTGATGCAAACAATGTGAAAATTTCTCCGGTAATTGATAATGCATCTGATTTCCCTTTCAAAATTGAAAATATGAATGAGGAAAAGACAATTGAACAGATTAAGGCGGGAGAGTCTGCGGAAGCAACATGGAATTTTTCAGTCAGAGCTGATGTAGAGACAAAATCTTATAAAACACCATTTCAGATTACATACGATGATGGGACAAATATTTACGAAACAAATAAATACATTTATGTGAATACAACTGCAAAGAAAACTGCTGATACACCAAAAGCTGATCCGACACCGACTCCGGATACAACGCAGAATGTATCCGGCGATGCAGGTCAGGCAATTTATGATGCAGGTGGAATCTCAAACAGTGACCCGATTGCAACAGGAGGTTCAGATAAAAGCCAGAGTGTGCCACGTGTGATCGTGACTGGATTTTCAACGAATCCGGAAAATGTGAATGCCGGAAGCGATTTTAAATTGACAGTACATGTAAAGAACACATCAAAGACAACAGCAGTTTCCAATTTATTGTTTGATATGCAGGCTCCATCGGCCGGAACGGACGCAGCCGCAGAAGCACCTGCATTTCTTCCGTCATCTGGTTCCAGCACGATTTATCTGGAATCTATTCCGGCGGGAGAAACAAGAGATATTTCAATTGATTTGAATGCAAGAGCAGATTTGGTGCAAAAGCCATACAGTATTGCAATGTTCATGAAATACGAGGATGGCAATGCAGCACAGTACGAAGCTTCTTCAAGTCTTGCAATTCCGGTCAAACAGGCTGCAAGATTTGAATTCAGTGATATTGAATTGTCACCGGACAGCATTCAGGTAGGAGAAGAAGCAAATTTAACATGCAATATTTATAATACAGGACGAATCAAGCTTTATAATGTTAAAATCAAATTTTCAGGAGACGGAATCAGCGGGAAAGATGTATTTGTAGGAAATGTTGATTCTGGTGCAACAGGAACAATCGACGGTATGTTAATGGGAGAATCAGAAGTGCCGGCGGGAAGCAAGTGTAAAATGACAATGACATATGAAGATGAATCAGGAAAATCATTTACTGCAGAAAAAGAATTTGAAATGGAAGTTACTCCTGTGATGGATGACGATGATACAACGATGGTAGGAGCGGTGGAGGAAGAAGAAAAAAGCACGCCGATCATCCCAATCGTAGTTGTGGTAATCGTGGCATTAGTAGTGATAGCAGTGCTTGTTGTTCGTAAAAAGAAGAAAAAACAATTGGCTTTGGAAGAGGAGGATTTAGTAGATGAGGTGGATCGATTTACTGAGGATGAGTAGCAGTAATCTCCGACGAAGAAAACTGCGAAGCATTCTTACGATTCTTGGTGTAGTGATCGGAACCGCTTCAATTGTTGTAATGATTTCTCTTGGTCTTGGGATGCAGCAATCCTTGTATCGTGAGATTGAGCAGTCTGGCGGTATGACTGCAGTGACTGTGACAGGAAAAGATGTGGGCAGTCAGATGTATTATTATTCTGACAGTGGATCAGATCAGGAAGCATCAAAATATGTGACGGATGAAACAATAGAAAAGCTGTCAAAATTAGAGCATGTAAAGAGTGCATCGCCGGTTTTATTAATGAACTCAATTATAATGACAGGAAAATATTACGGTAACATTCAGTTGACAGGGATGACTCCGGAAGCATTAAAAGAGCAAAATATAAGTCTTGTAGAAGGAGGTAGATTACCAAAAACAGACGGTTCGGAATTAGAGTTGGTATTTGGAAACCTTGCAACAGAAAATCTAATGGAAAAGGGAACCGACAAAGGATATTGGGAAACAGGGGTGATGCCTGAGGTCGATGTGATGAAAGCGCAGATGTTTCTTGTATTAGATTCTGATGCGTATTATAACACACTGCATAATACAGGAGGCACAGCAATATCAACGGAGAATTCCTCTTCTGCAAGTACAGGAGGAACAACTCCTACAAAGGCTCCTAAAAAATATGTAGTACACGCAAGTGGTCGTGTCACAGGCGATGAAAATACATATAATGCACATTCTTACAATGTATATTGTGATATTACAACCTTAAAAAATATGTTGAAAAAAGAATATGCAGGCCGTGCAATACCTGGACAGCCTACTACAAAAAGCGGAAAACCATACAAATTCTTTGCGTACACAAATGCAATGGTTCAGGTAGATGACATTGATAATGTAGATGTTGTAGCATCTGAAATCCAGAATCTGGACTATAAAGTAACAACAAACGCAGAATATGTAAAAAGTATGCAAAAACAGTTTGCAATGATCCAGGCTGTGCTGGGAGGCATTGGAGCGGTATCCTTATTTGTGGCAGCAATTGGAATCATGAATACAATGATGATGTCAATTTATGAGCGAACAAAAGAAATCGGAGTAATAAAAGTACTCGGATGCAGCTTGAAGAATATAAAGCAAATGTTTTTACTTGAGGCAGCATTTATTGGCTTTATCGGAGGCGTGGTAGGAAATCTGTTGAGTTTTTTGATGTCATTTATTATCAATACACTTACCGGAAACGGAAGTGCAATGGGATTAGATGGAAATATTTCCTATATACCGCCCTGGCTGGTTATTGCTTCCATGGCATTTGCGGTGTTGATAGGAATGGTGGCGGGATATTTTCCGGCACTTAGGGCGATGAAATTAAGTCCGCTGGCGGCGATTAGAAATGAATAGGATTGCGATTTAGTTCATTAAGTGGCAATACGTTCCTTACAAAAAAATGATATAAGAATTCTTGCTCAGATTCCATGAGCGGGTAACACATAAGAGCGTAAATTTTTGCTAAAAGCAAATGAATTTGAACTCAAACTTGCTGCTACGCAGCTTCAAACACGTTCGTTCAAATTCATTAACGCAAAAATTTACGCTCTAAGTGTCACCAGCGCCCATTTCATATTCGCTCGAATTTCTTATATCAATTTTTTGTAAGTAATGTATTGGCTCAAGTTGTGAAGTAATTAGAACGCAAAGGATATTGTGTGAAAGGTATTTGCGATAGTGGATTTTCGGGGATTGAAGATGCAAAATTTTGATGTGAAGTATCCGCAAAGCATTGAAAGAGCAAGTAGGATGTGTAATTTTACTGGGGAGCATCTTCACGTTATCGAAAATGTGGGATGTAGATGCAAAATTTGCAAAGGGAGTATCTTTAAATCCCAGAAAAGGCAAGATGCAGATGCAATTGTACATGACAGGCAGGCTTAAAAGTATCTGCAAGTTCGAAGAAAAGCAAGTTGCAGATACATTGGTCAAGAAAAGAGCATCTACAACAGCGAATATCAAGGGATTGCAGATACATCAGATACCAGAAAAGTAAATCCCTCATCGCTCCACCTATTTCAATCACGATACACCACAAAGCAAGAAAAAGACTATGCAATCCAGCGAATTGGAGTCGGGCTTGCCCGACGAAGCTGAGCAGGAGTGCATAGTCTTTTTTGCTTGAAGGCCATCGTGAACTAAACCGCAACCTCAAACGCCACCCCATTCTTAGTAAAAAACCTCTGCACCATCCCATCCCACGCTTTCTCAAGTGACTTATCCAACGTGAATGTATTTAAAGATGTTCCGGTGACGCAGGTCAACCCTTGCTCATTAAATTGAATATTCAGATAAAGCCCCTGTACGGTGTTAGGCTGAAAGTCCAGATTCTGCTTAGAGATTAATTTGGCAATATTAGTAGGGGAAAGGCGGAACACAAATTTGAAGCTGAGAGGTGTCCGTTTGCCCTTGATCAAAGAAAAACAATATTCGCGTACTTGTTTCCAGTAAGAATATTCTGGAAGTGCCTCAGAACCGGAGAAAGAGGAAGCAGCAGAAAAAAGTTCTTCGGGTGGAAATTCTGCATAAAAATCTCTTTGAATATAACCATCAATATGGAAGCTGTTAAAGGTGACAATATCACCTTCAATGAAAAGAAAATGGTCAAAAAGCTCTGATAAAAGAAGTTGAGACATAAATTTTTTCGTTTCTGTTAATTTTAAAGAAATCATGTATAAAAAACCTCCGAAAAAGTACTAAAATTGTTACTGTTCACAGTACATGTGACCAGCAACGCATCTCGCCGTTTTAAATCGCCTTTGGCGATGGACGAGATGCCGTTCAAGATAAAACGTGCATCCTCCGTGCCAATCAGCGTAGTGATTGACACGGGAATGAACAGTAACCCCAAATTACAGTATAAAATATCATACCATACTTGTTGACTTTTGGGGGTAAAAAAAGTATTATTAAATAAGGAAAATTGTGAACAAAAATTCATGATTATTCTCATATGAAAAAACAATTAGAACAGTGAAAATAGATGTTTGGGAAAGGCACGAACGAAGAAATTGAAACAGTATAACAAAAGAAAGAATAGAAGAAAAATAGAAGTATATAGTAGAGTTGCTGCTACAGGTGTTGTAGCAGCAATTCTTGTCGTAATTGGAGTTCGATTATCGAATAAACATGAGAACGCAGAGATAAGTGCGGGGATTAAATATATTGAGTCGAATGAGAAAAAAGATGTCGCTTCGGTTGAGACAAAGATAGAACGTGTTGAGGCAAAAGAGAAGGAAGAAGCATATAAGGCAGGTACGATAAGCTTAAAAGAGATGTTTGCAAGTACAGTCGTGATGGGAGATTCCATTACGGAGGGATTTACGGCATACGATGTTTTGAATGCGAACAGTGTCGTATCAAAAATAGGTGCATCACTTACTGATCTGGATGACCAGTGTGAAAAGCTAAAAGAGATTAACCCACAGATGGTGTTCGTCTCTTATGGAATGAATGATGTAATCAATACGAATGGAGATACAGATACATTTATCAAACAATATAAAGAGCTGATCGCAAAGATTCAAAAAGAAGTACCGGATACAAAGATTTTGATAAATTCAATATTTCCGGTGCGGCAAAGTGCAATAGCCGAGAAACCGGCATTGGCAAATATTTCAAAATACAACGAAGCATTACAGAAGATGTGTGATGAATTACAGATTGCGTATGTGGACAATACAGATCTTGTAAAAGATGAATATTACGACGAGGACGGAATTCATTTTGTATCTGAGTTTTATCCAATATGGGCAGATCACATGGTGGAGGTGTCTTTATCATGACGAACAGGGGAAGTGTTACAAGAACAGAACTTTTTAAATACATAACAGTTGCAGCAATTTTAGTCTTTGTGATTCTGATGCTGATTTTTGCGAGTGGAAGTACAAAAGCATTTGATGAAGTTGCAAAAGGCGTGGAGGTATCATTGGACACAGAGAACCTTGTGAAGCAGGACAGCCAGGCACTGAAGCGTTACTATGGTCTTAACAGTGCAGACTATGATGGTGTGTTATTTTATTCTTCTGCTTCAAGCATGTCAGCGGAAGAAGTGCTTATGATCAAGGTAAAAGATGATGGACAGATGCAGGGCGTTCGCGATGCGATCAATCGGCGTCTTGAAAACAGAAAGAATGACTTTGATGGTTATGCACCAAAACAGGTACAGTTGTTAGATTCAGCACAGCTGAAGGTGAGAGGAGATTATATATTCCTTGCAGTAGCTCCGAAGGCGGATGAATATCGCGCAGCATTTTCGAAGAGTCTGTAAGGTGGAGGGAGAAACATATGCTATTTAGCAGCATTACATTTTTATTTATATTTTTACCACTGACATTGCTTTTGTATTATCTTGTTCCATTTAGGATGAAGAACTATGTGATGTTGGCGGCGAGCTTGATTTTTTACGCATGGGGCGAACCTGTTTATATTATTTTAATGATTCTCTCCATCATATTGAATTATTTTTGTGGACAGGATATTTACGAAAAACGGGATAATGCAAGGGCTATGAAGATGAGCCTTATGTTTGGAGTGGTAATGAATCTGTTGATTCTTGGATTCTTCAAATATTATGGGCTGCTTATGGATACGATCAATGCAATTTTGCCAATCGATATTCCGTATCGTGTGCTGGCCTTGCCAATCGGAATTTCATTTTATACATTCCAGGCAATGTCCTATTTGATCGATGTATATCGAAAAGAGGTAAAACCACAGGAAAATGTTTTATATTTCGCATTGTATATTTCAATGTTTCCGCAGTTGATCGCAGGACCAATCGTCCGCTATATTGACATTGAGGAGCAGTTAAAGGAACGTAGCATCAACTCGACTAAGTTTGGCGAGGGTGCAATGTATTTTATCAGGGGATTAGCAAAGAAAGTAGTTCTGGCAAATACATTTGGCTCGATATATGAACAGGTTGCTGCGATGCAGATGGGTTCATTTTCAACTTTGACAGCGTGGGTAGGAGCAATCGCGTATGCATTCCAGATTTATTTCGACTTCGGCGGTTATTCGGATATGGCAATTGGTCTTGGCAAGATGTTTGGGTTTGAATTTTTGCCAAACTTTAATTATCCGTATATTGCCAAAAGTATTACAGATTTCTGGAGAAGATGGCACATTTCGCTGAGTACATGGTTCCGTGAATATGTATATATTCCGCTTGGAGGAAATCGATGTACTCCGTCAAGACATATCTTAAATCTGTTGATCGTATGGATGTTGACAGGATTATGGCATGGAGCACAATGGAACTTTATGTTCTGGGGATTGTATTACGGAGTAATCCTTATTTTAGAAAAATATCTCTGGGGAAGTAAGATTGAGAAGCTCCCAGCAGCAGTCCAGCACATTTATGCATTTGTATTGGTTTTATTTGGATGGGTATTTTTCTTTAGCCCGACATTGGGATATGCAGGCCAGTATCTGAAAGTGATGTTTGGTATTGGTGCAAAAGGAATTTTTGATAAGCAGGGATTCTTTATGATTTTTACAAACTGGTTATTGATCGTAATAGCAATTCTGGCATCTGCACCAAGAGGATACAAGCTGTTGAAGAAGATAACAGGATGTTGGCAAAGCGAAGAAGTAAGAACTATCGTAACTTGTGCGGTTTACATTGCAATGTTCTTACTTTGTATTGCATTCCTTGTAACAGAAACATATAATCCATTTTTATATTTTAGATTCTAGGTGAAAAAATGCAGAATAATAGAAAGAGAAAAAGAAGTGGCTGGAAAATAGAACATATAATAGGAATGGCATTTGTTGTATGTATCGTATTTTTCCTTGTATTAAATATTATCGTTCCAAATAAAGAAATGTCGGAAGAGGAAAATCGAATGTTGGCGGGCAGACCGAAGCTGACAATTGAAAGTCTGGTTTCCGGAGATTTTATGGACAAATTTGAAACCTATCAGGCTGACCAGTTCGTAGGAAGGAATGCCTGGAGAAAATTAAAGACGGCGTTAGATAGAATTGGCGGAAGCAAAGAAGAGAATGGCGTTTTGATTGGGAAAAAAGGTCAGTTGATGGAAGAAATCGCAACACCTGATCAGGAACAGTTGAATGCGAATTTGAAATCTATGAAATCATTTGCGAAATCTTATCCGGATATCAATACATCGGTAATGCTTGTTCCGGATGCTGCAAATGTATTGAAAAACCGTTTGCCGGCACTGGCAACAGTTGCAGATCAAAATCGTATGTTTTCACAGGCAAAACGTGAACTTGGGGAGTCAATCAACTGGATTGATGTGACAAGTTCACTTAAGAAGCATACAGACGAGAAGATTTTCTATAAGACAGATCATCATTGGACAAGCCTTGGAGCATTTTATGTATTTGGAGATGCTGTGGAGTCATTGAATATCAAGTCAGATGCAGTAAGCAACTTCGTGGCATATCCGATATCAACCACATTTAACGGAACCTTGTCTGCAAAGGCCGGATGCAGATTGGGAGAGAAAGAACAGATTGACATCTATGTTCCGGAAGACTCGGATGAAGATATTTTAGTAAGTTATATTGATGAACAGAAAAAAACAGCATCATTATATGATTCTTCAAAATTAAAGACGAGAGATCAGTACGGTGTATTTTTAGGCGGTAACACATCGGTTATTGATATTAAAACAACATCCGAGGAATCACGGAGAATTTTAATTATAAAAGATTCGTTTGCAAATAGTTTCATTCCGTTTTTGACACCATATTTTAGAGAAATCGTAGTCGTAGACCCGAGATATTATAGTGGAACGATTCAGGACATCATGGATTCTTATCGAATCACAGATGCGTTGTTCTTATACAGCGGAAATACATTTTTCCAGGATAATAACATTAGTGGAATGTTAGGAGCAGGTAAAAGTGAGTAATCAGATAAAAAAAGAGTTTCAGCAGAAAAATGAACCTGTCCGCTTGAATAAATATTTAAGCGAGGCAGGTGTATGTTCGAGAAGAAATGCGGATAAACTGATTGAGAGCGGAGCAGTAACCATAGATGGGAAAAAAGCGACTATGGGGATGAAGGTGCTGCCGGGTCAGGTTGTAAAGGTCGGAAAAAAGACGGTTTCCAGAACAGATGAGATGGTGGTTTTAGCAGTAAATAAGCCGGTCGGTATAGTCTGTACAGAAGAGCGCAGGGAACGCAATAGTATTGTTAGATTCTTAAATTATCCGATTCGTGTGACATACATCGGCAGATTGGATAAGGATTCGCATGGTCTTTTACTTATGACGAATAACGGTGATATCATTAATAAAATGATGAGAGCCGGAAATCAGCATGAGAAAGAATATAAAGTGACAGTAGACAAAGAAATCACACCCGAATTTATAAAACAAATGTCGACAGGAGTTCCGATTTTGGATACTGTGACAAGACCTTGCAAGGTGACACAGATTGGAAAATATACATTTACAATCGTGCTTACGCAGGGTTTGAATCGACAAATCCGCAGGATGTGTGAGGCACTTGGATATCAGGTGAAAGATTTGTTCCGTACTCGGGTTATGAATATAGAGTTGAATGGATTAAAAGACGGAGCATATCGAAAGTTGACAGATGCGGAGTTGAATGAATTATATGAACTGATCAAGGATTCTTCAAATGAGACAGTTCGATGGGAATAAAAAGAAAATAAACGTATAGTAGAGGTTGCTTTAAAAGTAACCAAGGAGAGGAAAAAGATGGAAGATAAGAAACAGCGAATGCTGCAACTTGTGGAAATTTTGAATCAGGCTCGCCGTGCTTATGAGCAGGAAGACAGAGAGATCATGAGCAATTACGAGTACGATAAACTGTACGATGAGTTATTGGGACTGGAGCAGGAATTAGGAATGACGCTTGCTTCCAGTCCCACAATTCATGTTGGATATGAAGTGTTAAGTGAGTTGCCAAAAGAGCGTCATGAGAAACCGATGCTCTCATTGGATAAGACGAAAGAAGTTTCACGCCTGAAAGAATTCTTAGGAAGTCAGAAGGCAATGCTGTCCTGGAAGATGGATGGCCTTACAATTGTTCTCACATATCGTGGTGGAGAATTGGAAAAGGCAGTTACCCGGGGAAATGGAGAAGTAGGAGAGGTTATCACAAACAATGCAAAAGTATTTAAAAATGTACCGCTCCACATTCCGTATAAAGGAGAGTTGATCCTGCGTGGAGAAGCAATTATCGGATATCATGATTTTGAAAAGATCAATGCCAAGATAGAGGATGTTGATGCAAAATATAAGAATCCAAGAAACTTATGCAGTGGTTCAGTACGACAGCTGAACAATGAAATTACAGCTAAGAGAAATGTAAAATTCTACGCATTTACATTGGTAAAAGCAGATGATGTGGATTTTCAAAATTCCAGAATAAAGCAGATGGACTGGCTGAAAGGACAGGGATTTGAAGTGGTAGAGCATCATCTTGTAGATGCATCTACAATTGAAGATGAGGTTTCATGGTTTGCAGAGCATATTGCGGAAAATGATTTTCCATCAGATGGACTGGTGCTTGTGTATGATGACATTGCATACGGACAGTCTTTGGGAACAACAGCAAAATTTCCGAGAGATTCTTTTGCATTTAAATGGGCAGATGAAATCCGAGAGACAACACTTCGGGAAATTGAGTGGAGCGCATCAAGAACAGGGCTTATTAATCCGGTAGCAATATTTGATCCGGTCGAACTGGAAGGTACGACAGTGAGCAGGGCAAGTGTTCACAATGTCAGTATTATGGAGGAGCTTCAGCTGGGAATCGGAGATACCATACAGGTATATAAGGCGAATATGATCATTCCTCAGATTGCAGAAAATCTGACACGAAGTGGTAATTGCGTTCCACCGAAGGTATGTCCGGTCTGTGGTGGAGAAACAAAGATTTCCATGGATAACGATACCAAAACATTGTATTGTACAAATCCAACGTGTCAGGCAAAACAGGTGAAATCATTTACGTTATTTGTCTGCAGAGATGCGATGAATATCGAAGGCTTGTCAGAGGCAACTTTAGAAAAATTAATCGACAGGGGATTTATTAAAGATTTCTCAGACATTTTTCATGTAGAGCGTTATAAAGAAGAGATTCAGAAGATGGAAGGTTTTGGAGAAAAATCTTACGATAATCTGATGAAAAGCATCGAGCAGGCAAGAACTACGACACTTCCGAAATTAGTGTACAGTCTTGGGATTGCAAACATCGGACTGGCGAACGCAAAGGTAATCTGCCGGGCATTTGATCAAAATCCGGAAAAAGTGATGAATGCAACAGAAGAAGAGTTAAGTGCGATTTCCGGAGTAGGAGATGTGATTGCAAAAGCATATGTTGATTATTTTGCAGACGAGAAACATCGAGAATTATTTGAAAAGCTCTTGTTGGAAGTGACAATCCCAAAAGAAGAACAGACAACAGAGCAAAAGTTCACAGGTATAAATTTTGTTATTACAGGAAGCGTACACCATTTTGCAAATCGTGCAGAGGTAAAAGAAGAAATCGAAAAACGCGGTGGAAAAGTGACAGGTTCGGTTACATCGAAAACAAATTATCTGATTAACAATGATGTAGAATCCACTTCTTCAAAAAATAAGAAAGCAAGAGAGCTCGGTGTTCCGATTATATCAGAAGATGAATTTGTAGAAATGTTAAAATAAAGAGCTTGTTTACAAAAACTTCATTTGAAGTAAGAGCAATATTCCGTTATAATGAGGAATGGTATATAGATACAAAAGAACGGAGGATTTGTAAGATGTCAGATCACGACACAATAATTATAGATGAAGATCAGAATCAGGATTTCAGAGAAGTAGATCTGGAAACAGTGGAAGATCCGAAGGAAGAAGTAGTAACAGTGGAAGATTCCCAGGATGATAAAGAAGATGATTATGAGAAAGTCTGCTTTATCTGCCATCGCCCGGAAAGTGTAGCGGGTAAGATGATGGAATTTCCAAACAATATTACAGTATGTCAGGACTGTCTGCAGAAGAGTTTTGATGCAATGTCAAATATGCCGACAGATCTGAATAAGATGATGAATATGCCGGGAGTTCAGTTTTTGAATCTATCTGATTTGGATAGTCTGTTTCCACAGCAGCCAAAGATTAAGAAAAAGAAGAAAAAATCAACTAAAAAATATAAAAAATTAGATATCAAAGAGATTCCGGCACCACATAAGATCAAAGAGCAGCTGGATCAATATGTAGTTGGTCAGGAATATGCTAAAAAAGCAATGTCAGTAGCAGTATACAACCACTATAAAAGGGTTGCTACAGACACGATGGATGATATTGAGATTGAAAAATCTAATATGCTGATGATCGGACCAACAGGATGCGGTAAAACATTTTTGGTAAAGACATTGGCAAAATTATTAGATGTGCCGTTGGCCATTACAGATGCAACATCTCTGACAGAGGCAGGCTATATCGGAGATGATATTGAAAGTGTTGTTTCTAAGCTTCTGGCAGCAGCGGATAATGATGTAGAGCGTGCTGAACAGGGAATCATTTTCATTGATGAGATTGATAAGATAGCGAAAAAGAAAACGTCCAGTCAGCGTGATGTAAGCGGAGAATCGGTACAGCAGGGAATGCTAAAGCTTCTTGAAGGTAGTGAAGTGGAAGTGCCTGTTGGAGCAAACAGTAAAAATGCGATGGTTCCGCTCACAACAGTAAATACAAAAAATATTCTTTTTATCTGTGGAGGTGCATTCCCGGATTTGGAAGAAATCATTAAAGAAAGACTGACAAAGAAAAGTTCAATGGGATTTAATGCTGAGCTGAAAGATAAATATGATGATGACAAAGATTTGATCAGTAAGGTGACAGTAGAAGATTTAAGAAAATTCGGAATGATTCCGGAGTTTATCGGCCGTCTTCCTATTATTTTCACGTTGAAAGGTCTGGATAAAGACATGCTTGTGAAAATCCTAAAAGAACCAAAGAATGCGATACTGAAACAGTATCAGAAATTACTTGCATTAGACGAAGTAAATCTTATCTTTGATGATAGTGCACTTGAGGCGATTGCTGAAAAAGCAATGCAAAAGGATACCGGAGCCAGAGCGCTTCGCGCGATCATTGAAGAGTTTATGCTTGACATTATGTATGAAATACCGAAGGATGATAACATCGGACAGGTGACGATCACCCGAGAATATATTGAAGGAACCGGGGGACCGATCATTGAATTGAGAGGCCAGCAGGTACCACGACTTAGTTAGAAAAGTTATCGTTTATAGTTATACTATGACTATGAACGAAGATGGGAAAGTGTTCTAAAAAATATATAAGATGTCACACGTAAGTTATTGGGGGATAACGAAGTGAAAATGACAACATAGGAGGAGCATAATGGAAGGCTATAGTTATCTATTGGATCTGGCAATCATACTTCTTGGCACAAAAGTATTGGGGCTTTTGACAAAGAGAGTACAGATGCCGCAGGTAGTAGGAGCACTTTTGGCAGGACTGGTTTTAGGACCGGTAGGATTAGGAGTGTTAAGTGAAACAGCCTTTATTCATGAAATTGCAGAAATCGGTGTAATTGTACTGATGTTCTGTGCCGGAATGGAGACTGATATCAAAGAACTCAAAGCAAGTGGAAAAGCGTCATTTGTAATTGCACTTTGCGGTGTAATCGTTCCACTGATTGGAGGATATTTCTGTGCGGTTATATTTAACAGACCAGGAATGATTCCGTCTTATGCAAGTGCAAGCACATTTTTACAAAATATTTTTATTGGAGTAATCCTCACAGCAACGTCTGTAAGTATTACAGTTGAAACATTAAAGGAACTGGGGAAATTAAAAACACGTTCAGGAAATGCAATACTTGGAGCAGCAATTATCGATGATATTCTTGGTATTATTGCACTTACAATTGTTACAAGTATGGCAGATGACAGTGTAAATATTGCGATTGTTCTGATCAAAGTAGTGGCATTCTTTGCATTTGCAGCAATCGTAGGAGTTATTTTTTATAAATTTTATAAGAAATGGGTCGACGGAGCAAAAAAAGAATTACATCGTCACACAATCGTTGCATTTGTATTCTGTTTATTAATGTCATACATTGCAGAAGCAGTATTTGGCGTAGCAGATATCACAGGTGCATTTATCGCAGGTCTGATTATTTCTAACATAGAACGTTCAGAATATTTGCAGACTAAATTTGATACAATTTCATACATGCTGCTTTCACCGGTATTCTTTGCAAGTATTGGACTTAAAGTTGTATTGCCGAAAATGAATTTTACAATTGTTGCGTTTGCAGTAGTACTTACAATCGTTGCAATTCTGACAAAAATTATTGGTTGTGGTATCGGTGCAAAAATGTGTGGATACCAGAATTATCAGGCAAAACGTATTGGTATCGGTATGATCTCACGTGGTGAGGTGGCATTGATCGTTGCCAGTAAAGGTTCTACGCTTGGACTGTTGGGAATTGCATTTTTAGGACCTGTCATCATTGTGGTGGTAATTACAACAATTATCACACCGATTCTTCTGAAAATGGTATTCCGTGATGGAACAAAACCGACAGAGCCAATTGCTGCCGGAGAAGAAATCAAGAGTTACTATGAGAATGTAGAAGAGATTCGTCGTGGTGAAAAGCGCGAATAACAATAATAGAAATTAATAAAAAGAGAAACATTGTAAGAGAAAATCCTGCAATGTTTCTTTTTTATTGCCCGGTATAGAACGAAAGCTTAGGAAAACTTTTTTAGTAATTTCGTAATTCCTCAAAAGTGTGAAATAAATTTAATTGTCCATATCCCCATTCAGGATTTGGAAATGTCATATTTGAAGGTCTGGTAGCACCGATGATAAAAAGGCTTTTAATTTGTGTAGAATCCACACTTTCCGTGCCAAGCTGGAACAAGATCCATTCCAGAAGAAGGGCACATGCACCGGCGGTAATGGCAACGGACAGACTAGAGCCGGAGCGGACGGCAAAACGATTGTTTGGTAACGAACTAAGAATAGAAATGCCGGGGGCAGTGAAATCAGGATGGATTCCATCGTAGCGGTCATATCCTCGTCCGGAATCCAAAGCAATTGCATTTGTATTTCCATCGTAATAAGAGACACAAATCGGCCGGGAAGCATTTCCGGGATTTGTGATTGTATAATAAGGATTCGAATTCAAAAAGAATACTTCCCCTTGGATGAAACTGCTTAACGGGAGCCACATATGAAATAGCCCGTCGATTATGCGAAGTGGCGAAACGATGATTTTCCATATACCGGGAGAAGGTTTTTGAAAGCGAAAGAAAATCAGCTCCTGATTGGTTCGCTCTACCAATAATTTATAATCAACAATAGCTGTTGTGCCTTCTAGTAAAAACTGAAATTCATCACGTTCTGTAGTGCGGATTGTATTTCGTCCACGGATTTCACCGGAAGGAGAAACAATGGAAAAAGCAAGAATATTAGGAATACTGTTCCAAAGCTCCAGCGTAAATCCGGGGACACCTTCACCTACACGGATTTCCACTGTTGCACTATCAGCAATATTTTTTAGCGTATATTGAAAATGATGTCTACCATTTGCTTCATTTCCTACGCCGGTAACAGGAATGATATTTGCCTTGGATGCATACAGATCCAGAAGATTAGAGAGTGGGAGTAAGCCAAGATGTCCACCGGAATTTGTGCCGAGTGCAATGCAGAGAATAAGTGGCAGTTTATATTTTGCGGCAAGGTCAGATAAATATTTTACAGCAAGCAAAATGTCAGTCTCCTGATAAGCTGTTGCAGAATCAGCAATAAAATAATAGTCGCGGAGATATTGTTTGGCAGGTTTTAATTTTACAACAGCGAGAGTCGCTTCCGGGGCAGCCCCAAGAAAGTTTTCCTGCGGGGCACCGCCACCACATGCAAGAGAGGCAACAAAAGTCCCATGGCCTTCGACATCTTGTGAAGGAACAATGTTCAGTGGTTGCTCTGATGCAAGCGCATCATTAATCTGGGGTTGTGTATATTCAGAGCCATAAAAAAAATTGTCAGGAGGAGTTCCGGTCTGAATCGTCTGATCCCATATAGAAAGAATTCGAGTCGAACCGTCCAGATTACGAAAAAGAGGGCTTAAATAATCAATTCCACTGTCTAAAAAACCAATCAAGACACCCTTACCTTTCAATTGCAGAGTAGGATAATTCTGGATTGAGAGAATACCGGTCTGGTTTAGAGTTTCCATACTAATAGGGGCATAGCATTTCGGAATAGAAGCGTAAGGAAATTGCTTTAATGTGATAGGTTCAGCCTGAATGGCAGGAATATAAACACAACAATAATCAAAATCCGCATTTTGTATACAGGAATTTTGCAAGGCAATATCAGAGAGAAAAGAAGTCTGGATGCCATCGAGGATGAAGTCACGATAGTCTTCGGAAAGAATGCGTTCTTTGCAGAGAGAATTGGACATGGCGGGACCTCGTTTTTTATTAGTATATGCAGGTGCGGTGCCGGCAATGACGTAGAATGAAATATTTAGATGTAATTAGAAGAAAGATATGCTATTATGTGAGGGAGAAATCAAAAAAAGTAAACGAATGTGAAGGAGATACCACAAATGTTAGTATGTGATTATATAGTAGAATCAATTGATGGAGATTACGCCAACTTAAGAAGAGTGGACAAACCAGAAGAAGAGTTAAAATTAGTTGCGAGAGCATTATTGCCGGAAAATATTGTAGAAGGCGGAAGACTGCATTACGAAATGTTGCAGTATACAATTGTGTAAAGAAGAGGTGTAGCATGTATAAAATATTAATTGTGGAGGATGATACGACTATTGCAAATGGTTTAAAGAATCATCTGGAGAAATGGGATTATGAGGTGGAGTGTATCACGGATTTCAAAAATATTATGGATAGCTTTACAAAAAATGAACCACAATTGGTATTGCTGGATATCGTATTGCCATTTTTTAATGGATTTCACTGGTGTCAGGAAATCAGAAAGATTTCAAAAGTTCCAATTATTTTCCTCTCATCGGCGAATGATAATATGAATATTGTGATGGCAATGAATATGGGCGGGGATGAATTTATCGAAAAACCATTTGATTTTGCGGTGGTAACGGCGAAGGTACAGGCTGTTTTGCGAAGAACATATGAATTCAGAGGAAACACCAACATGTTAGAATGGCATGGTGCATATTTGAATCTTTCAGATGCAACACTTCAATATCAAGAGTAGAAAATGGAGTTGACCAAAAATGAGTTCCGCATTTTACAGATGCTTATAGAAAATGCCGGGAAGATTATATCCAGAGACAATATTATTACAAGGCTCTGGGAGAGCGATGAATTTATAGATGATAATACATTGACAGTCAATGTTGCAAGACTTCGAAGGAAGTTGGAAAAGATGGGATTGGAAAATGTGATTCTTACAAAAAAAGGTATTGGATATATGGTGGAAGCATGATGAAAATGTTTTTGAAATCAAAACAGAACGAGCTGCTGTGTTATATCGGAAGCATGCTATTATTTGTTACAGTACTATTCCTGTATGATGTAAGGATAGATGCAATTCAATATGGTTTATTACTTTCAACTGTTTTATTTCTGCTCAATTTAACATTACAATTTTTCAAATTCCAAAAACGTTTATCTGAGCAGGATTATCAGAATATTATAAAGAATCTGAAGGAACAAAACAGTGAGTTAAAATCTCAGGAACGCATTTTCAAACAGGAAATGTCAGACTACTATAGTATGTGGGTGCATCAGATTAAGACACCGATTGCTGCCATGCATGTATTGCAGCAGACATTAGAGGAAGAATACCCGGAACAAAAGTATATAAAAGAAATCAAACTGGAATTATTTAAAATTGAGCAATATGTAGAAATGGTGCTGACATATCTTAGAATGGGAGAAATGTCAGGAGATTTGAAGTTTGAGAAATATTCATTGGATGCCATAGTAAGGCAGGTTATCCGAAAATACTCACAGATGTTTATTTTACGGAAAATACATTTGCAGTACGCAAAAACTTCGCAGTGTATTGTCACAGACGAGAAATGGCTGCAGTTTGTGCTGGAGCAGGTTCTTTCCAATGCACTAAAATATACGAAAGACGGCGGAATGATTTTTATTTATACAGAAGAAAAAGAAAATAAAAAATGTCTTGTGATTGAAGATTCCGGAATCGGCATTCAGGCGGAAGATTTACCAAGAGTATTTGAAAAAGGATTCACAGGTTATAATGGAAGAGCCGACAAGAAATCAACAGGAATAGGATTGTATATGTGCAAGAAGATTATGGAACGGCTGAACCATCAAATTTGGATTGAGTCGGAGATAGATAAGGGGACAAAGGTGTATCTGGATCTTGCAAGAGAAGAATGGACGATTGAATAAGCATGAAAGAGTATGAATAAGCAATCTTACAGTAATGTAAGATACGAGAGGAAAATGTAATCTATTTCGATGGAAACACATTTTCCTTTTTTCTATAATAAGCCTTGTAAAAAAGAAAAACGTTGAGAAAGGATGGAAAAATGGCATTACTGGAAGTAAAAAACGTAAAGAAAATATATACGACAAGGTTTGGAAACAATCAGGTTGAGGCTTTGAAAAATGTGAATTTTTCAGTAGAATCCGGAGAGTATGTCGCAATTATGGGAGAGTCCGGTTCGGGAAAAACAACGCTTTTAAATATACTGGCAGCATTGGATAAACCGACAGAAGGAAAAGTATATTTGAAAGGAAATGATTTGGGAAATTTAAAAGAAAAAGATATTGCAGCATTTCGCAGACAAAATATGGGATTTGTATTTCAGGATTTTAATCTGTTAGATACATTTTCATTAAAAGATAATATTTATTTACCGCTTGTATTGTCCGGAGCAAAATATAATACGATGGAGAAACGGCTGGCTCCGATTGCAGAAAAGCTGGGAATCACACAGATTTTAGATAAATATCCGTATGAGGTGTCAGGCGGTCAAAAACAGCGTGCGGCAATAGCAAGAGCACTGATTACAAAACCCCAGCTGATTTTGGCAGATGAGCCGTCAGGAGCATTGGACTCAAAGGCGGCAGACAGTCTTATGAATTTATTTACTACGATCAATCAGGACGGGCAAACCATATTAATGGTAACTCACAGTGTAAAAGCGGCAAGCAGTGCAAACAGGATTTTATTTATCAAAGATGGAGAAGTATTTCATCAGATTTACAGAGGAAATCTCACCAGTGAACAGCTGTATCAGAAAATCGCAGATACACTTACAGTGTTGACAACAGGAGGTGAGGAGAGTGAATAATACACTTTATCCGAAACTTGCAGTTACAAATTTGAAAAATAATAGAAAGACATATGTCCCATACATTTTCACGGCAGTATTATGCGTCATGATGTTTTACATGATTGACGCACTTAGCAGAAGCGAAAGTGTCGAAGAAGTTACGATGCAAATATGTTTACGTTATGCAGTTGCAGTGGTGCTGATTTTTTCTTTGATCTTTTTATTTTATACAAATAGTTTTTTGATTAAAAGAAGAAAAAAAGAAATCGGAGTATATCACATTTTAGGAATGGGAAAATCGCATATATCGAAAATGATGTTGATAGAAATGCTCATAACAGCCGGAGTTAGCATTGTAGCCGGAATCGTATTTGGTGTGATATTCGGAAAACTGATGTATCTTATTTTATTAAAAATCCTGCACAGCAAAGTGTCGATGGCATTCGCAATCAGCCTGAGCTCAGTGAGAGATACAGTATTGCTATTTGTTGTGATTTTTTCACTTTCATTTCTGTATAATTTATTGCAGATTAAATTATCAAATCCAATCGAACTTTTACATGGAGGAAATCAAGGAGAAAAAGAGCCAAAAACAAAATGGTTTTTAACACTAATCGGAGTGGCAGCACTCGGGACAGGGTACTATCTTGCTATTACAACAGAGCACCCGCTTGATGCCCTTTCTCACTTTTTTGTTGCAGTTGTCTGTGTAATCGTGGGAACTTATGCACTTTTTACAGCAGGCAGTATTGCAATTTTGAAAATGTTGAAAAATAATAAAAAATTTTACTATCAGCCAAAGCATTTCACAACAATATCCGGCATGATATACCGCATGAAGCAAAATGCGGTTGGACTTGCGAATATTTGCATTTTAAGTACAATGGTGCTGATCATGGTTTCGACAACAGTGTCACTTTATGCCGGAATGGAAGATATTTTAAAGGCAAGATTTCCACAGGATTCTAGCATTACGATGCAATCTCAGGATGAAAAAACAAAAATGTTGATAAATGAGTTGATTGATAAAACAGAAAAAGAAGGAGTAAAGATTTCATCCAGATTTGAATACGATTATGGAGCATTATCAGGAACCCAGAATGGTGACACATTAAATTTAACTCCAGTGACAAATTATGGAAGAGCAACTCTCTTTATTGTAAATCTAATTCCGGTCGAAGATTATAATCGGATAGAAAAGAAACAGGTTTCATTGAAAGATGATGAAGTGATGATTTATCGGACAAACGGAACTTATGGAGAAAATAGTGTAAAGATAAATGGCCGGGCTTATAAAATAGCGCAGGAATTAAATGAATTAAAAGCTGAGCCAAAAAATAAAGCAGGTGCATTCGGAACCTATTATATTATTTGTTCAAGTAAAGAACAGGTTCAGAAAATGCTGTATGAGATTGTGTCAAACACAAAAGGAATAGAACCAGAATATATAGATATTTTAGCTGCACTGAATCATACTGTACGTTTTAATATGTCAGGTGATGTAAATAAGTACGAAAACGTAATCCATAATATGCAAAATGAATATCCAGAGCTTTCTAATGTGGAGTTCCAAAACAGACAAATGAGTGAAAATTCATTTTACGAACTTTATGGAAGTCTCTTATTCATCGGAATTTACATGGGAATTTTATTTGTCGTAGCAACAGTCTTAATCATTTATTACAAGCAAATATCCGAAGGCTACGATGACCGGGAACGCTTCCAGATCATGCAGAAAGTAGGGATGAGTAAAAAAGAAGTGAAATATTCTATTAAAAATCAGGTGTTAAGCGTATTTTTCCTTCCACTTATCACAGCTGTGATTCATGTGATGGTCGCATTTCCTGTTGTGATGAAATTACTGGCATTATTGAATCTGGCAAACAAGACACTGTTTATGCTTTGCACAGGTGTGACAATAGTAGTGTTTGCAGGATTCTATGCAGTTGTGTATGGCGTGACGGCTAGAGAGTACTATAAGATTGTGAATTAAGAAAGCATCAGAAATGACCACATTTACGAAACACTAAAAAACAAGAACTGACTATGCCCTCCTGCTCAGCTTCGTCGGGCAAGCCCGACTCCAATTCGCTGGATCGCATAGTCAGTTCTTGTTTTTGATGTTTCACAAAGTTTTCTGAGCAGGAGGGCATAGTCAGTTCTTGTTTTGAGACGGTTTCTTCAAGTTCACCTTAAGCTGCTACAACCCAACAGATAACCCAGTAAACCACCCCCAGCGCCCAACTTGTAACCACGCCATACAGCAGTACAGGTCCGGCAATTGTAAAAATCTTCGCCCCGATTCCAAAAACCTGGCCTTCTTTCTTATATTCAATTGCCGGGGCGGCAACAGAATTGGCAAATCCGGTTATTGGGACGAGTGCCCCGGCACCACCCCAATTTGCAATCTTGGAATACACGTTCAGTCCGGTTAGGATAACACTGAACAGAACAAGAACTATAGCAGTCCAGGCACCACAATCTTTTTCAGATAAGCCCAGAGTCTTACAATAGTTTGAAACCAGCTGTCCGAGGGTGCAGATGCTTCCGCCGGTTAAAAAAGCTTTGAGCATATTTGTCCAGACATTATGGACGGGAGTATGTTGTTTTACATAATCCTGATATTGCTTTTCTTTTATCTGTTTTTCTAATGGAGTCATAAAGAAGTCCTTCTTTCTATTAAATTTCTTAAGATGAACATAGCATTTACAAATCCAAACAATTCTATGCACGAATATATTTTGCAGAAGAGAGGAAAACTAAGGCAAAGAAAGAGAATAAATAACCAAAAAAAACAAAATGAAGTGAATAACTTCAGGAAACGAGGGTGACGATTTGGAAAAAGAAATGTTGATTTGTGGAAAGCAGAGCATCCGTTTTCGGAAAGCACCTTATATTATAAGTGCGGCATCTGTAGTCGGTTCAAAGGAATTTGCAGGGCCACTTGGAAAACGCTTTGATTTTCATGCGGAAGATGATTTGTTTGGAGGAAAAACATGGGAAGAAGCGGAGAGTAATATGCAGCGGAAGGCTTGTATACTTGCTTTGCAAAAGGTAAATATGAATGAATCGCAGATACGATATTTGTATGGTGGAGATTTGCTAAGACAGGGGATTGCAACTTCGATGGGAACGGAAAGTCTGCAGATCCCTACATTTGGATTGTATGGAGCATGTTCTACATCGGGGGAAGCACTGGCGCTTAGCTCAATGGCAGTGGCAGCAGGATACGGAGAGGCCATGCTGGCTGTAACCTCGAGTCATTTTGGCAGTGCAGAAAAAGAATTTCGTTTTCCGCTTGGGTATGCAAGTCAAAGACCATTGTCTGCACATTGGACTGTGACAGGGAGCGGCGCTTTTATTGTCGCAAAAGATGCATCCATAAGTCATGTACGAATCAGTGGCGTGACGATTGGAAAAATTGTAGATTATGGATTGAAAGATTCACAGAATATGGGAGCGTGTATGGCTCCGGCAGCCATGGATACAATCTTAATGAATCTAAAGGATTTTGATCGGCAGGCAGAAGATTACGACCGGATCATTACAGGAGATTTAGGAGCTGTGGGGCAAAAGCTGTTGTTAGATATGATTTATAAAAAAGGTGTAGATCTGCAGGAAAAACATTTGGACTGTGGGATGCTTATATTTGATGCAAAGGAGCAGGATACACATGCGGGAGGAAGCGGGTGCGGATGTGCGGCAGTCACGCTTGCGTCCTATATTTTACCAAAGGTAGAAAAAGGAGAATGGAAACGAATTCTATTCGTACCGACAGGAGCATTGATGTCGACAGTCAGTTTTAATGAAGGTGCAAGTGTGCCGGGAATTGCACATGGAATTGTATTGGAGCATTGTAATTAAAAAAAGCGAGGAGAAAAGATATGGACTATATTAACGCATTTTGGGTAGGAGGCGCAATCTGCGCATTGGTTCAAATATTAATGGACCGCACGAAAATGATGCCGGGAAGGATTATGGTACTTTTAGTCTGCAGTGGTGCAGTACTTGGATTTTGCAATCTATACGAACCATTCCAAACATTTGCCGGGGCCGGGGCAAGCGTTCCACTGCTTGGATTTGGAAATACATTGTGGCAAGGCGTAAAAGAAGCTGTTGAAAAAAACGGACTGCTTGGATGTTTTCAGGGAGGATTTACCGCGGGGGCAGCAGGTACAGCGGCAGCTCTGATATTTGGATACATTGCATCCTGGATATTTGAGCCTAAGATGAAAAAGTGAAATATTTTTACACAGATTTAACAAACATCCATTTTTACATTTTACAAGTTCCCCGTATTATACAACTTGTAAACAAAATATAGCTTAAAACAAGGAGATATTTGTAAAAATGAAAATGAAAAAATTAGTTGCAGTATTAGCAGTAGTAGGAATGACAGGAGTTATGATGGCAGGATGCGGAAGCAGTTCGGCTGCAGCAAATACAGATTCTGATGCAGCATCACAGGATCAGGCAAGTGACTGGGACAGCTCAAATGATATTTCAATCGTATCAAGAGAAGATGGTTCCGGTACAAGAGGAGCATTTATCGAATTATTTGGAATTGAAGAAAAACAAGGTGATCAGAAAGTTGATATGACAACTGAAGATGCACAGATCACAAACAATACATCTGTTATGTTGACAACAGTTGCAAAAGATGATTACGCAATCGGATATGTATCACTTGGTTCTTTGGATGACAGTGTAAAGGCATTGAAAATTGATGGAGCAGAAGCAACAGAAGAAAACATCAAAGATGGCAGCTACAAAGTATCAAGACCATTTAACATTGCAACAAAAGGTGACCCGACAAATGAAGTTGCAAAAGATTTCATTGACTATATCCTGAGCAAAGACGGACAGCAGGTAATCTCAGACAACGGTTACATTTCAAACGATGATGCAGCGGATTACGCCGGAACAGCTCCTTCAGGAAAATGTGTAGTAGGTGGTTCTTCATCTGTATCACCAGTAATGGAAAAATTGATTGAAGCTTATAAAAAAGTAAATCCAAATGCAGAAATCGAACTTCAGACATCAGATTCTACAACAGGTATGACATCTACAATCGAGGGAAGCTATGATATCGGTATGGCATCTCGAGAACTGAAAGATTCAGAGACATCAGAAGGATTGAAAGCAACAGTAATCGCAACTGATGGTATTGCAGTAATCGTAAACAACAATAACCCAGCAGATGAACTGTCAAGTGAGCAGGTAAAAGAAATCTACACAGGTTCATACACAACATGGGATGAGGTCGCAGAATAATATGAAATCAAAAGCATGGATTGAGAAATTCATGCAGGGAGTGTTCTTTGTTGCCGCTTGTGCTTCGGTGCTGGCGGTAGCACTCATTTGTATCTTTCTTTTCGCAAATGGAATCCCTGCAATGAAGGAAATCGGATTTGGTAAATTCATAAGCGGAACAATGTGGAAACCGAAAAATGAAATATTTGGAATTTTCCCAATGATTATTGGAAGTATTTATGTGACTGCAGGTGCAATCATTATCGGTGTTCCGATTGGAATTCTGACCTCCGTATTCATGGCAAAATATTGTCCGAAACAAATTTACAGACCATTGAAAATGGCAACAGAGCTTCTGGCAGGAATCCCTTCCGTTGTGTATGGATTTTTCGGAATGGTAGTATTGGTTCCGTTGATTAGGGATTTCGGAAGAGCACTGAAAGGTGCAGGAGTGATTCGCTCATCCGGAAATGGAAGCAGTATTTTGACTGCATCGCTCCTTCTTGGAATGATGATTCTTCCGACGATTATCGGAACAACAGAAGCTGCGATCAGAGCAGTACCGTCACAGTATTATGAAGGTTCGCTTGCTTTGGGAGCAACAAAAGAAAGAAGCATTTTTAGAGTTATGATCCCGGCTGCTAAATCCGGTGTCATCGCAGGAATTGTCCTTGGTATCGGACGTGCGATCGGTGAGACAATGGCTGTAATCATGGTAGCAGGAAATCAGGCGAGAATGCCGGAAGGAATTTTCAAGGGAGTGCGAACCTTGACAGCAAATATTGTAATCGAAATGGGATATGCCACAGATCTTCACAGAGAGGCATTGATCGCAACAGGAGTTGTACTTTTCGTATTTATTTTGATTATTAACTTTAGTGTAGCATTGTTGAATAGGGGGAAAGATCGTGAGTAAAGAAGCTAATAACACAACATTTACGGATAAGCTGAAGATGTATCTGGCACATCCGGGTTCTATGATTCTGATGCTTCTTGTTATGCTCTCGGCAATTATCACATTTGCGGTATTGATTTTTCTGATTGCATATATTTTGGTTCATGGAGTCCCTTATATTAAACCTTCACTGTTTTCACTGCATTATACATCGGAAAATGCATCTTTGATGCCGGCACTTATAAATACAATCATTATGACTTTTCTTTCATTACTGATCGCAGTGCCATTTGGGATTTTTGCAGCAGTATTTTTGGTTGAATATGCAAAACGTGGAAATAAATTTATGGACGTGATCCGACTGACAACAGAGACATTATCAGGTATCCCATCTATCGTTTACGGACTGTTCGGAATGTTATTTTTTGTAAATACATTAGGCTGGGGCTTCTCATTGATCGCAGGAGCATTTACATTAGCAATTATGATTCTTCCATTGATTATGCGTCAGACAGAGGAGTCGTTAAAATCGGTACCGGACTCATTTCGCGAAGGAAGCTTTGGTTTAGGTGCAGGAAAACTTCGTACCGTGTTTTGTATCGTACTTCCGTCAGCTGTTCCGGGAATACTGGCAGGTGTGATTCTGGCAATCGGCCGTATCGTAGGTGAGACAGCAGCACTTATGTATACTGCCGGAACAGTGGCAAAGGTGCCGAGCAGTATCTTTGGTTCAGGACGTACACTGGCTGTACATATGTATAACCTGTCAAGTGAAGGTCTGTATATGAACCAGGCATACGCGACAGCAGTAATCTTGCTGATACTGGTAGTCGGCATCAATACATTATCAGGCGTGATCGCAAGACGTCTTGCAAAAGCATAAGAAAGGAAAGAACAATGTCAAAATTAAGTATTCAGAATATTGATCTATATTACAGTGATTTTAAAGCACTTAAGAATATCAATATGGAAATCGAAGAAAATAAAATTACCGCATTTATCGGACCGAGTGGATGTGGTAAGTCTACATTGCTCAAATCCATCAACAGAATGAATGATCTGGTGGAGGGATGCAGAATTGAAGGCGATATCCTCTTAGATGGAAAGAGCGTATTTAAAGGAATGGATGTCAATCTTTTAAGACGCCGTGTCGGTATGGTATTTCAAAAACCAAATCCATTTCCAATGAGCATTTATGACAATATTGCGTATGGCCCTCGTACACATGGAATCCGCTCAAAAGCAAAGCTTGATGATATTGTGGAAAAATCATTGAGAAATGCGGCAATCTGGGATGAGTGTAAAGACAGATTAAAGAAAAGTGCACTTGGGATGTCCGGTGGACAGCAGCAGAGATTGTGCATTGCCAGAGCATTGGCAGTAGAGCCGGAAGTCCTTCTGATGGATGAACCAACTTCGGCACTGGACCCGATTTCTACATCTAAGATTGAAGACCTTGCGCTGGAATTGAAAAAAGATTATACTATCGTTATGGTAACGCATAATATGCAACAGGCAGTACGTATATCAGACAACACTGCATTTTTCCTTCTTGGAGAAGTTGTAGAATACAATGAGACAGAAAAATTATTCTCTATTCCGTCAGATAAGAGAACAGAAGATTATATTACAGGGAGGTTTGGTTGATTTATGCGTAATCGATTTGACAGACAGTTACAATTATTGGATGAAGAACTTACTCACATGGGTGAGCTTTGCGAGGTTGCTATCGCCAACGCAACAAATGCATTAACAGAAGGAGATTTGGAGCAGGCACAGGCAGTGATCGAAGCTGATGAAGAGATTGATCAGCTGGAAAAAGAGATTGAAGGTCTGTGTATGAAATTATTACTTCAGCAGCAGCCGGTAGCAAAAGATCTGCGTAGGATTTCAGCAGCACTTAAGATGATCACAGATATGGAGAGAATCGGAGACCAGACTTCTGATATCGCAGAGATTGTGATCTCAACAAGAAGAAATACCCCAACGCAGTTGAAGAAGTTAAACGAGATGTCTGTAGCAGCAAGTAAGATGGTGCGTGACAGCGTGACAGCTTATGTTGAGAAGGACCTTGAGCTTGCAAGAAAAGTAATGCTTGAAGATGATACTGTGGACCAGTATTTTGATGAGATTCGCGAAGAGATGATAGCGTTCATCAAAGAAGAACAAGGAAACAAAGGTAAAGAGATTTTTGACCTGATCATGATCGCTAAATATTTGGAGCGAATTGGAGACCATGCAACCAATATTGCAGAGTGGGTTGAATTTTCTATTACAGGAAGCCATAGAAGCGAAGTTGTTTAGAGGAACGGGGGTTGCGGTTGGTGCCGGGTGGGGACGGGGTTTAGTGAGCCATTGGGGACGGGGGTTAGTGGCTTTTTTACAAAAGAGCCACTAACCCCCGTCCCCAATGGCTCACTAAACCCCGTCCCCACCCCTCAACAATCAAAAAAAGAAAGGGAGCTTGCGATGATTTATTGCGTAGAAGATGATGATAACATTCGCGAACTGGTAGTCTATACATTGGAATCAACAGGATTGGAAGCAAAAGGGTTTGCAGAGGGCAGATCCTTTTTGGAGGCTCTGGCGTTTGATACACCAGAGCTCGTTTTGCTGGATATCATGCTTCCGGGAGAAGACGGAATGCAGATTCTGCGTAGACTGAAAAGTTCGTCAAAAACAAAAGATATTCCGGTCATTATGGTGACAGCGAAGGGAACAGAATACGATAAGGTAATAGGACTTGATTCCGGAGCAGACGATTATGTGACAAAACCATTCGGCATGATGGAGCTTGTCTCAAGGATCAAAGCTGTCCTGCGACGTACTGGAAGAATAAAGACAGATACTTCTGAACTTGAGATAAACGGAGTGAAGATGGATCTAAAAAAACATGAAGTTACAGCAGACGGTAAGACAATTGTTCTTACACTAAAAGAATTTGAGCTGTTAGAGAAATTGATGAAGAATCAAAATATCGTGCTGACCAGAGATCAGCTTCTCACAGATATCTGGGGATATGATTTTGATGGCGAGACAAGAACGGTAGACGTACATATTCGAACACTCAGACAGAAGCTTGGAGAGTACGGATCGATGATAGAAACAATTCGAGGAGTGGGATATCGCATTGGAGAAACGAATGAGAGATAAGATTCAAAAAAGTATGATTTTTATCTTGGCAATAACCATTATTATTTCATATGGATTTGTTTCCTTTTTTGTATATAATCAAAGTCTGGGGATTTTGGAAACAGATGTGTGCCAGGAAGCGAAGTATATTGAAAAAGCAATAGAGATTACCGGGACACAATATCTGGAAGAACTCGATGAAGTAGATGCAAGGACCCGCATCACAAGGATTGCACAAGACGGAAAGGTGCTTTACGATTCCAGGGGTGATGAAAGTACACTTGATAATCACAAAGACCGGGTGGAAGTACGTGAAGCATTGAAAAATGGAGTCGGTGAGGATATCCGTATGTCCGATACCGTTGGAAAAGAACTCTATTATTATGCAGTCCTTTTAGACGATGGCACAGTCCTTCGTGTGGCAAGAAATATGGACAGTCTGATAAGCACGGCAATTCAGATATTTCCTGCGATGGCAGTGATCGCGGCAATCGTGCTTGCATTTGTATATATACTCGGCAGATGGCAGACAGCAAGACTCATTCGTCCAATCAATGAGCTGGATATAGAGCATCCTTTGGATAATGAAATTTATGAGGAGCTGGACCCGCTTTTGGAGGCAATCGATAAACAGAACAAAGAAAAAGATGCAGTGGCAAATATGAGAAAAGAATTCTCGGCAAACGTTTCCCATGAGCTAAAGACACCGCTGACTTCAATATCCGGTTATGCAGAAATTATGAAAAATGGACTTGTAAAACCGGAAGATATCCAAAACTTTTCCGAGCGCATTTACAAAGAAGCAAGAAGGCTTATCACCCTTGTAGAAGATATCATCAAACTGTCAAAACTTGATGAAGAATCCGTAGAGTTAGAGAAAGAAGAAGTCAATCTGTATGATATGACGAGGGAAATCGTAAGCCGCCTTTCTATGCAGTCATCTGCAAAGCATGTCAGGATGATTTTGGAAGGAGAGTCAGTGACTTATACAGGTATCCGTCAGATATTAGATGAGATGATTTATAACATTTGCGAGAATGCAATAAAATACAATCATCCAGGAGGAAGCGTGAGCATTTGGGTTGGTAATACACTGGAAGGTCCAAAGGTAAGCGTAACGGATACAGGAATCGGAATACCAAAGGAACATCTGGAGAGAGTTTTCGAAAGATTCTACCGGGTTGACAAAAGCCATTCCAAAGAAATCGGAGGAACAGGACTGGGGCTTTCTATTGTAAAACATGGAGCATTGCTTCACCAGGCAAAGGTATCCATGGATAGTACAGTCGGGGAAGGAACACGGATTTCCATAGTGTTTTCTAAGAACAAATAAAATCAATTTGACAATTTACCATATCAAAGTTATAATAATGAAGAACAAGGGCGTTTTCTAAAGGTAGAGAACGCCCATTTTTCACTTTATAGGAAATTCGAAGCGGACTTGTCCGTTTCATTTCTAATATTGAAGTATGTTTGGAGGGTTCGATAATGCACAACTATACACGTGAAGATATTCTGAAAATGGTAGAGGAAGAAGATGTAGGATTTATCCGTCTGCAATTTACAGACATTTATGGAACGATAAAAAATATGGCAGTCACTGTCAGTCAGTTGGAAAAAGCATTGGATAACAGATGCGTATTTGATGGTTCATCGGTAGAAGGATTCGCAGAACTCGGTGAATCAGATATGTATTTATATCCTGATCTGAATACATTTGAGATTTTCCCATGGAGGCCACAACAAGGAAAAGTTGCACGTATGATCTGTGATGTGCATTATCCGGATGGAAGACCATTTGAACTGGATCCGCGTTATATATTGAAAAAGGTTGTAAAAGAAGCCGAAGAAATGGGGTATACGCTGAAAGCAAGTCCGGAGTGCGAATTTTTCCTCTTCCACACAGACGAGGATGGAATTCCGACAACAATCACACATGAGCAGGGAAGCTCATTTGATGTAGGACCTCTGGACCTTGGAGAAAATGCAAGACGAGACATGGTTTTGACATTAGAAGATATGGGATTTAACGTAGAAACATCACATCATGAGCTGGCTCCGGCACAGCATGAAATTGATTTTCATTATGATGATGCACTTTCAACAGCAGACAATATCGTAACATTTCGTATGGTAGTAAAAACCATTGCAAAGAGACATGGTCTGCATGCGACATTTATGCCGAAACCAAAAATCGAGACAGCCGGTTCAGGAATGCATATGAATCTGTCACTCTGGAAAGATGGCAAAAACATTTTCAGGGATGATACAGATAAAAATGGTATGAGTCAGGAAGGATATCAGTTTATGGGTGGAATTCTGGAACATATCAAGGCAATCACATGCATCACCAATCCGACGGTTAATTCTTACAAACGTTTTGTGCCTGGGTATGAAGCACCGGTCTATATTACCTGGTCAGGCAAATCACGTTCACCGCTTATCCGAATTCCGGCTATGCGAGGAGAACATACGAGACTGGAGCTTAGAAGCCCGGACCCTTCGGCAAATCCTTATCTGGCACTGGCAGTACTTCTGGCAGCAGGTCTGGATGGAATTAAAAATAGCATCAAGCCGATAGGAAGCATAGATTTGAACGCACAGAAAATGACAGATGAGCAACGTGCTTCACTGCACATTGATATGCTGCCACAGAGCCTTCCGGAAGCTGTAAATGAACTGGAACAGGATTCATTTATCAAAGATGTGCTTGGAAGAGAATTATCAACAAAGATGATCGATTCGCATAAAAAAGCATATCATGAATATTGCATGCAAGTTACAGATTGGGAAATTGCAAATTATCTACACAAAATCTGATCCCGCTTTCAAAGGTAACAAAGTAGTACTGTTTACAGTATGGGATGCAGGAGGTGTAGAATATGAACGAAATTATTGTAGCATTTCCTAAAAAAGAAATTGCAATTAATATTCGAAATATCCTTGTGCGTGGTGGAATAGATGTATATGGAGTATGCACGACTGGGGCGCAGGTGCTTCATATGGCAGATACATTGGATGAGGGAATCATAATCTGCGGATACCGTATGCAGGATATGATGTACACAGATATCCGAGAGTATCTTCTGAAAGAATTTGAAATATTGTTGGTGACATCTCCCGATAAATGGAGTGATGGGAGTGTACAGGGTGTTATCGGATTATCAATGCCGATAAAAGTACATGATTTAATAAATACGGTGGAAATGATGTTGCAAAATATGCAAAGACGAAGGAAAAAACGTCATGAAGCTGCAAAACAGCGCAGTCCGGAAGAAAAAGCATTAATTGCGAAGGCAAAGTCTCTTTTGATGGAACGAAATAATATGACAGAAGAAGAGGCACATCGATATTTACAAAAAAGCAGTATGGATAGCGGGACCAATATGTTGGAAACCGCGCAGATGGTTTTAACAATTATGGATGAATAAGAGAGGTAACTGGTTATGGAATTTACAAAAATGCAAGGATTAGGCAATGATTATGTCTATGTAAATTGCTTTAAGGAAAAAATAGAAAACCCATCTGAGATGGCAGTCAAAGTAAGCGACCGTCATTTCGGAATCGGCTCAGACGGACTGATTTTGATCAAACCATCCGAAGTAGCTGATTTTGAAATGGAAATGTACAATGCAGACGGTTCACGTGGGGAAATGTGCGGAAATGGAATCCGATGTGTAGCAAAATATGTCTACGACTATGGTCTGACAGATAAAACAAGCATTTCAGTAGAGACACTTGGCGGAATAAAATACCTTGACCTGACAGTAGAACATGGAAAAGTTACACTCGTAAAAGTCGATATGGGAACCCCGATTTTAAAACCGGAATTAATTCCAATCGTTGCAAAAGGCGAGACTGTGATCGACGAACCAATCATGGTTGGCGGGAAAGAATACCATATGACAGGAGTATCTATGGGAAATCCTCATGATGTGGTATTTATGGATGATATAAAAAATCTGGAAATAGAAAAGATAGGACCATTATTTGAAAATCATGAAAGATTTCCAAATCGAATAAATACAGAATTTGTAAATGTAATAGACCGTCATACAGCTCAAATGCGAGTATGGGAAAGAGGCTCGGGAGAAACACTGGCATGCGGAACAGGTGCCTGCGCAGTTGCAGTTGCCTGCATCTTAAATGGACTGACAGAAAATACTGTGACAGTAAAATTGTTAGGCGGAGACCTTCAAATTGAATGGGACCGCGAAAAAAATACTGTCTACATGACCGGTCCTGCAGAAGTCTCATTTGACGGAGTGTGGAAAGAAAAATAGGGAGGAACCCAATAATGTTTAAAGTAAATGAAAATTATTTAAAATTACCAGGAAGTTATCTGTTTTCAACAATAGGAAAAAAAGTTGCTGCATTTAGCGAGGCAAATCCGGATAAATCAATCATCCGACTTGGAATTGGTGATGTTACACAGCCACTTGCACCGGCAATCATCGATTCCCTTCATAAAGCAGTAGATGAAATGGCACATGTAGAAACATTTCACGGATACGCACCAGACCTCGGATACGAATTTTTGAGAAGTGCGATGGCAAAAAATGATTATCAGGCTCGCGGATGCGATATCGCAGCTGACGAAGTATTTATTTCTGACGGAGCAAAATGTGATTCCGGAAACATTCAGGAAATCTTTAGCATCGACAATAAAATCGCAGTGTGCGACCCGGTATATCCTGTATATGTGGATACAAATGTTATGGCAGGAAGAACAGGAGTCTATGATCCAACAAAGGAAACATGGAGTGATGTAATTTATATGCCATGTACTAAAGCGACAAACTTTGCACCAGAGCTTCCAAAAGAAACACCGGATATCATTTATCTTTGTTTCCCAAATAATCCGACAGGCTCTACAATCACAAAAGCACAGCTGCAGGAATGGGTTGACTATGCAAATAAAGTAGGTGCAGTTATCATCTACGATGCAGCTTATGAAGCATACATTTCAGAAGATGACGTGCCACATACAATCTACGAATGCGAAGGCGCAAGAACATGTGCGATCGAGCTTCGAAGCTTTTCAAAAAATGCCGGATTTACAGGAGTACGTCTCGGTGCAACTATTATTCCAAAAGATGTAAAATGCGGCGATGTGACATTACATTCACTGTGGGCAAGACGTCATGGAACAAAATATAACGGTGCTCCATACATTGTGCAGAGAGCCGGTGAAGCTGTATATTCTGAAGAAGGAAAGGCGCAGCTCAAAGCACAGATCGCATATTATATGAACAATGCAAAAGTAATTTCACAGGGATTAAAAGATGCAGGTTATACTGTGTCAGGCGGTGTAAATGCTCCATATATCTGGCTGAAAACACCGGACAATATGACTTCATGGGAATTCTTTGATTATCTTCTTGAAAATGCAAATGTAGTCGGAACTCCGGGTTCAGGATTCGGACCAAGCGGAGAAGGATACTTCAGACTGACTGCATTTGGAAGCTATGAAAATACAGTGGCTGCGATTGAGCGGATTAAGAAGATGTAGGTTGCTATTTAATTCACGAAGTGGCAATACGTTCCTTACAAAAAATTGATATAAGAATTCTTGCTCAGATTCC